>SDBT01000919.1_pt1 | contig 49396 bp, 39 predicted proteins | sample 2277101 | NCBI WGS metagenome assembly SDBT01 (sample SAMN10404973, study PRJNA504765) | marine sediment metagenome | isolation source: marine sediment core GS10_PC15, 103 cmbsf | place: Arctic Ocean: Southern Knipovich Ridge | collected 2010
GTCATCACTCTCTCTTACTCCTACCAGGCGCCGCTTCAGTATGGACAGAACGGCATCAAGCCATCGACACAGAGCAGCGTGGTGATTATGTCCGATGCGACCCCGTACGAAACAGGCCCGGCTAGTAGTTCTTATGCCACCGACCCGGAAGATGTTACCGTCCTCACCGAGTCCAAAGACATTGAGCCGCACGTAAGCCAGAATCATTCGGAAGGCGATTTCATGAACATCTTGCACGCCGACACCCACGTAGAAGGCGTTCGGCGACCCAATGTCGGAAAGCTGCTGGACAACATCTTCACTGCCTACGGTGATTCGTCTGCCCTTGCTAATGATTATGCTCGCGGGGAAGCGACCTCTATTAGCCAGGATGATCACCGGGAAAGCGAAGACAGTTTCCTTTGCGGGCCGAACTTGAATCGGTAACGTGTGAATAAGAACCGTAAGCCATTCGGCGTGACGGTAAGGTGAATCTACGAGGGCGGTCCGTCAAAAGACGGATCGCCCCCTTATTTTAGGTATGTCTTGAATTTGACAATTATCGCTCGGGGATTGACAATTTCATCATGGAATTGAGCATCACACTGGAGCAGCCCCAAAAGGCGGGCGTACTGTTCGGACCGGCGGATAAGCACCTGCGTATGATTCGTGAATCGATGGGGGTTCAGATCTTCGCGCGGGAAGGGCAGGTCAGGCTCACGGGGGGGGCACAGAACGTCTCGCGTGCCGCGGGGGTGTTGCAGCAACTCCAACGGGCGCTGCGCCGCAACCAGCCAATCACCGCCGAAACGGTCACCGAGGCGATAAACGCGGGAGGGACGGAGGATTCCGCCCGTCCCGATGGAGCACTGGACGTCTACATCGCAGGGCAACTCGTCAGTCCAAAGACTCCCGGGCAGCGACGATACCTCCAGGCCGTGCGAAAAAACGACATGATTTTCTGTACGGGACCGGCCGGTACGGGCAAAACTTACCTCGCCGTCGCCGTGGCGGTGCACATGCTCAAGCACCACCGGACCAAACGATTGATTCTGGTCCGCCCGGCGGTGGAGGCGGGGGAGAAGCTCGGTTTTCTGCCCGGCGACATGCAGGCCAAGGTCAACCCCTATCTCCGCCCGCTGTTCGACGCCTTGCACGACATGATGGAGTACGACCAGATACGCCGCTTCATGGTCAACGACCTGATCGAGGTGATTCCCCTGGCGTTCATGCGAGGCCGGACGCTCAATGATTCGGTCATTATCCTCGACGAGGCACAAAACACCACGTCGGGGCAGATGCTGATGTTCCTGACCCGCATGGGCCAGAACTCGAAAGTAATCGTCACAGGCGACGACAGCCAAGTCGACCTCGAACCCGGCGTCGCCAGCGGGTTGCTGGACGCCATGAAGCGACTTTCCGGGATCAAGCACCTGGCGATTGTGCGACTGGAAAAAGACGACATCGTCCGCCATCGGCTGGTGCAGAACATTGTCGAGGCCTACGCGAATGACCAGGACCGCCGCCCGAAAGCAGAAGGGGGACGTGTAGGCAAGTAGGCAATAGGGAAATAGGCAATAGAGATGTGTAGGCCGGGCTTCAGCCCGGCTCTTGCTGATAGCTGATAGCTGATAGCTGATAGCTGATAGCTGATAGCTAAAAAAAAATAGGCAAGTAGGCAATAGTTGTATCTATGACAGAGGTGTTCCTATTCAAGTCATTTCTTGAACCACCTTTTCTTTTTTTCCGTTGTTTGTCGTTTTATCACTGGCCTACCTGCTGTCGCGCCCTGCGGATTTGATCCGCTTTTCTTGCTGCTGTTTTTCTCCACGTGTGGCCGGTAGAATATAGGGGCATGAGACTGTTCAGGAAAAATCTGCGTCAGCGTCGGCTGGAGGTTCGCCGCAGCGTTACGGTCCGCCCGCGGTGGTATGCGCGATGGACCAGTCATCGCGGGGTGTACGGTTCCTTGGCCATTGCCCTGATGTTCTTTCTGCTGGCGGCGGGGATGGACGTTTGGCCGCCCGACCCCCTTCCGTACCGGGAAGGACAGTATATTCCATCCGACATTACCGTGCGTGTCGCCTTCCGTGTGCTTTCGAGGAGGCTGTTTGACGAGGCCAAACGAACCGCCGGCAGCTCCGCACCCGCGACGTTTAATTTGAACACCGCCCTTCTGGATGAGATCACACGTTTTCTGGAAAAGATTCCCACCCGTTTTCAAGATGCTGAGTCGCTGGATAAGGTTGAACCCGGTCTCCGCAAGGAGCTGGGTCTGAGTCCGCCTGCTGAAGACCAGAAGCCCACAGAAGCGTCCAAGCAAAAGAGCGAGCAGGACCAGGCCACTTTCGCTGCGTGGATTGCCCTTAACGATCCCGAGAACAGGCCCGTCCTGGACGCCGATCTCAAACGGTTGCGGGCAGAATTGACCCGCTGTTACCTTGTCAGACCGGACCGGGCTTCCGAACAGATAATAAAACGCTCCGCCGAGCATGTCATTCTTATGGACGGACCAGTCCAGGACCGCCTCAAAACGTATGATTTGATCGGCCAGGACGAGACGGATAAGCTCAAGACCCGCATTCACGACGCCACAGATATGCTGGATTCCAAGATTCGCTCCAGCGTGGAGGCGTACCTGTTTTTTAAGCTTTCCGCCCAGCCGATTTACCTCTACGACGCCGCCCAATCCAAGCGGGACAAAGAACTCGCCGAGCAGCAGGTACAGGACCAGCCCCCGAAGACGTGTTACAAGCATTACACCGAGGGTCAGGTTCTGGCGCGGAATACGCAACACCCGTTTTCCGGACAGGAGGCGGATTCCGAGCCATTGAGCCACGGGCTGAGCAAGGAGGAACTGCAACTCCTGGTCGCGGAGCACGAAGCCTATCTCGCCGCCGAAAAGCAGACCGATCCCTGGCGGGCATGGCTTCGGTTGGCTGGACGGCTGGTCGTTCTGCTCCTGCTGAGTCTCCTGCTGTGCGTGTACATTGTGCAATATCAATTCCACGTCGTGGAACGGAATTTGCGCGGCTTCGTGCTGGTGATGCTGTTGCTGGTAATGCTCGCCATTGTCAAGACTACCATGTTCCTCCCGTGGATGAGCCCGCACGTCGCCCTGCTGGCGGTGTGCATGGCGGGGATCATCCTGACCATAGCGTACGATCAGCGGTTCGCCCTGGCGGTGGGGACGATCCTCTCGGCCTTTATGGTCTTTCAGATCCGCGGCGATTTCGAGATGCTGGTGGTGCTGGAGGCGGGGCTGATACTTTGCGTCTTCCAGCTTCACCAGATACGCACGCGCAGCAGGCTGGTGGTGATTTCGAGCATCTCCGCGGGGGCGGTGTTCGTCGTCGTCTGGGCCATGTCCGTCCAGACGGGCGCCCCCTGGCAGATCGTTTTGTTAGACAGTGGTTTGGCGGCCGGTTCCGTTCTGTTGGCCGGGCTGATCGTCCAGGCACTTCTACCAGTCATCGAACGGATATTCAGCATCGCCACCGGAAGCACGCTGCTGGAATGGTGCGACGCCTCCAAACCGCTGCTGAAACGCCTGGCGATGGAATCGCCCGGTACGTACAATCACTCGCTGCAACTGGGTACGATGTGCGAGGCCGCCGCCGAAGCCATCGGCGCTCGGGGCCTGCTGGGGCGCGTAGGGGCCTACTATCACGATATCGGAAAAATCAACAAACCTGAATACTTCGCCGAGAACCAAGCCATCGGACAGAACAAACACGAGAAACTCTCCCCGGCGATGAGCCTGTTGATCATTATCAACCACGTCAAAGACGGGTTGGAGATGGCGCGAAAATATGGCCTGCCAAACGTGCTGCGGGAGTTCGTCGGGACCCACCACGGCACGATGCTGGTGCAATATTTTTATCACACCGCCACGAAGCAGAGCGCCAATGGCCGGGCGACCGCCCCAGAGGAAAGCCAGTACCGCTACCCCGGTCCAAAACCGCACTCTAAGGAGGCCGCCATCCTTATGCTCGCCGACGGGGCCGAGTCCTCCGTGCGGGCTATGTCCGAACCCACCCCGACCAGCATCAAGGTGCAGGTCAACAAGATTGTCACGATCCGGCTGGAGGACGGCCAGCTCGACGAGTGCGAACTGACGCTCCGGGAAGTGCACCTGATTGAGAAATCAATCGTCAAGAGCCTCTGCGGAATGTACCATGCCCGCATCGCCTACCCAGCTCGCAACGGGGGCGAAAAAAACAACGGCAATGGAAAGAAAAGAAACAGAAACGCCCCCACCGCACTCCGGGAACAGACCGAAAAAGCTCCCGCGGAGGAGGACACTACCCGAACTTCTGATCCGAAAATCGACAAAACTGCTTCTGATAATGCATAAACGCCCCGGGGAGTGTGGAAAAATATCGAAACTGGTTTTCCCAAGGTGATCTTTTGTCGTACAATAAATATAGCTGTTTGAGAAGTAACCGTCCGTTTTTTGGGGGGGGAAGGGGGTTGTAAGCGATGAGTTTCGACATCAACAACATCTTAAGCTCTTGGCCATTCAAACCCGGTGAGATCAACGTCCGCCGCATCGTCGGGGACGACGGGCGGGAAAAGATCCAGCTTCGCCTGGATTTGGGTATCCTTCAGATGGAGACGACCGGCCGGCCCGACGGCGAAAAACCGCACGGGCACAGCAGCCTTCTGGCCTATTACGAACATTTGCTCAAACGACACATAAAGGAGTACGGCTCGCAAGAGGGCTTTGAACTGGACGAGCAGGACTGTGAATTACTGCGGTCGGAGGGAGTGATGTATTACCACCGCTATTTGGCCGAGTTCGTGTTGGGAGATTATGCAGCCGTCGAACGGGATACCAAGCGGAATCTGCGAATGTTCGACTTTTGTGGCCTGCACGTCGCCAAAGAACACGATCAATGCGCCTGCGAACAGTATCGTCCCTATGTGTTGATGATGTACGCACGAGCGCGGTCTCGAAGGGCCTTGAAGCAGGCCCGGCCCAAAGAAGCCCTGGCCGTGATTCAGCAGACGATTCGGGAGATACAGGCCATCTATGACCGTTTCGAGCAGCAGGCCAACGAAACCAGTATGGAATTGACCGTCCTTCACGCCCTGGCCCGCGAAATCCAGACCTTAATCCCCGCCGATCCCCGGACTCTGCTTCGCAAGAAGCTGCAACAGGCCATTGTGGAGGAGCGGTATGAAGACGCCGCCGCCATTCGTGACCGTCTCGGCCAGGCCGAAAACACCGGGAAATCATCTTTCCAATGATCACGCGAGTTCCGCTGGGGGCAATTTCAGTTGCCTTCCTGCGGTATCCGTAAGTGGCGAGTGGGCGGGTCAGAGTGATTCATCTGTATTCTGGGCATCTAAGGGAGTAGCGGCGTCCTGCTGTTGCTTTGGAGTCTTTGGTGGCGGCGCGACCATGCCCAACACCGCGAAAAGCGTCCAGACGGTGACCAGCAACACCCCGTAGATAACCACGACGTACCTGGTCCGCATGGTGATCGCCAGAACGACCCCCAACACCGCCGTTGTGGCGGCCAAAACATAGAACAGAACCACCACCTGCTTGATGCTCATACCACGGTCCACCAGTTGATCGTACAAATGGCTTCGGTCGCCGGTGAAGATACTGACCCCCGCTCGCAGGCGGCGGACAACCGCCAGGGCGGTATCCAGGATTGGGAGGGCGAAGACCACGCAAGCGGCCAGGAACCACCGGAACGGACCTTCCTGGCAGAACAAGGCCATCATCACGGCTACAAAGAACCCCAGCAGCATGCTCCCGGCGTCTCCCATAAAGACCGAGGCCGGCGGGATATTATACGGGAGGAACCCGAAAATCGTCCCCGCCATGGCGAGGCACAGAACGACGCGCAGCTCGTCCGTTCCAGGGAAGCGGCCCCACGTGGCCAACCAGATCGCCAAGACCAGGAACCCCAGCGAGATGATGCCCGTTACCCCCCCGCAGAGCCCGTCCAGCCCGTCCAGTAAATTGGTCGCGTTGCACGCGGCGATGACCATTGTCACGCACAGCAACGAGCTGAGAGGATATATCAACCAGACCGGCAAATGGATGCTTACCGGTGACAGAAGAACATCGATCATGCGGATTCCCACGCCGCCGGCCAGCAGAATTCCCGCCGCGACGACCTGACCCAGGACTTTTTTCTTCGGGGTAATGTTCTTCAAGTCGTCCATCAGTCCGACCAGGGTGATGACCAGGCTGGCCAGTGCGATCGCCCCGAGATTCCACAGGGGATTCCTCAGCACCCCTCGAGCGGAGGCGGTGGAAATTCCCTCGATTAAGTTCCGCCAATGCTCACGGACCCCGGGCATGATGGACACATATACCGCCAACCCGACCAGCAACCCGAGATAGATTCCCAGACCGCCCAGGTAGGCGACCGGCCGGCCATGCGGCTTGAGGAGATCGTCCGGACGATCCACGATCTTTTTCCGATAGGCAATGGTCCGGACAATTGGAGTGGCCACCAACGCTGTGATAAACGCCACCAGGGCGACCCACCATCGCCCCTCCAGAACTTCGAGAAACGTATATTTCTGTTCGATTAAGCCGACCATCGGTTATTCCGGGAAAAGGACGACATCCCAATTACTTCCCGTCAGAATAGCAATTTGGCCAAGCCAAGTATACCCTGTTTCCAGGGAAGGCGGTGTGATATTCCACGTTTAGACTGAAACTTTCCCATGTTGTCGAGATACCATTGGAAGTTCCGGATCAGGGCCTGCTGGTTGGAATACTTCGGGCGGAAACCCAGGATCGTCTCCGCCTTTTCGATAGAGACGAAAGATTCCTTCCCTGCCGTTTCATACACCCACTTGTAGAGCGGTGAGAGTCTCAGAAATTCCAACATTTTCAGGATGCAAATGATCGGACCGGCCGGTAGCGGACAAATACTTCTACCAAACCCCGCGTAGTCCAGCACTGCCTGGAAATCTTCCTTCATGGTCTTAAATTCCCCGGCGGCGATGTTGAAGGTCCCGCCCGCCTGGTTCGGATCGAGCACGCTCGCCAGGTAAATCGCCTCGCACAGGTCCTCCACGTCCAGAAGCTGGTAGCGGTTGTTCCCCCGTCCGATTACGGGAAACCCGTGCCCGTCCTTGGCCCAGTCATAAAGCATCGCAAAAACCCCCAGTCGCTCAGGCCCGACAAACGACTTGGGACGGAGTATCGGAACGCACATGCCCTTTTGGCGGTATTGGCGGCATATTTCCTCGGCGCTGATCTTGGCCTCGCCGTAGGGGCCCACTCCCTGGAGTTCGTCGTCCTCGCAAATGGGATGATGATCGGGAATACCGTACACCGCCGTAGAGGAGATGTGAACGCAACGCGGGAGCTTCTGTTTCCACGCCGCCGCCAGCACATTTTGCGTCCCGTCCACCTCGGTCGCGAATATGTCCTCCCGCGAGTATAAGGGCAGCGCGGCGGCACAGTGGACAACGACATCGGCCCCGGCCATTGCTTCGGCTACGCAGGCGGGGTCGCAAATGTCGCCCGTAACGATCCGAACCCGGTCCCTGCAATCTTCATAGTCGAACTCGGCGATGTCCAGCGAGGTTACGGAATTGCCCTTTTTCAGCAGATAGCGAATGAGATTGATCCCCAGGAACCCCGCCCCACCGGTAATGAGATATCGCCGCATCGCAATCCCTTGTTACTTGGGCCCAAACCCCACATCCAGAATCTCCCTTATGGCGGGATCAGCGCCGTATCGTATCACGGCCAGGCACAACACGCCGTACAGGATCAACACCACCCAGAGAATTCTGTCCGACAGGAGAACATTGACAACGTCGCCTTTGTGAATCCGCTGACTGATGAGATCGTAACGAAAGATCCCGTAGACAACCAACGGGATTGTCCAGACCATGTGTCCGGAACCGAGGTGATGAACCGTGCGGGGGGCGAGGCAATACAGGCTGTAGGTCATGATCGCCAAGGCGGCCGAAATGACCAGCATCCGGTTAAGGCCTTCGATTGTATAAGCGCGGTTAGTGCTGCGGGTGTTGCCGGCAACTTCCGCGGGCAATTCCCTCAATTCCCCGCGCCGCTTGGACAACGCGATGAACAGACACAGCGTAAAGGTGCAGACGACCAGCCAGGGACTGATCGGAACGGCGATTGCAGCAGCCCCAGCCATCGCACGCAGCACAAAGCCCAGCGACACCAGGATCACGTCAATAATCAGGTGATGTTTCAGCCAAAGGGAATACAACAGGTTCAGCAGCAGGTATCCCAGCGCCCAAATGACCAGCCCGTACCCGTCGAACGGCAGATTTTCCCTGCGGGGAAACTCACACGGTACCCAGGCCAAGACCATCCCGACAAGCGCCAACACCAGCGCCGCCGACAGCGCCAGCGCCACCGACACCCTCCCGGAGGCCACCGGCCGGGAACACTTCTGAGGGTGGGCGCGGTCGGATGTCCGGTCGAGGACGTCGTTATGCAGATACACCGAACTGGACAGCAGACAGAATGCCCCTACCGCGACCAGGCAGCGCCACCACGCATCCGGGTGGAGAAATTCTCCGGCAAAGAGGATCGGGGCGACCACGAATATGTTCTTGACCCAGTGAGCGGGGCGCATGGCTACAAGCAGCGCAACTAAACCGCCACCTGGATTTGCCGCTTCAGGTTGTCCTGACATTTCATGCACTATCTCACCGCATCTCCGGGTCGCGGATTGTACCAGATTCGATCTTGTGGTGGTATAAGAACTCCCTGCCGATACAATGGGTGCATGAACTCGGAATTGCCCGGACGAATCAACTGTTCTCCCGACCGCCGTTTGGGCCTTGCCTTGTGGTGGGCAACCTGCGGGGTATTCTTTCTGCTATACCTGGGCACAGCACAGCGCACGGTAAGTTGGCAAGACAGTGGGATGTTCCAGTGGCGGGTTCTGAATGGCGATTACTCCGGGGATCTGGGTTTGGCGCTGGGGCATCCTTTGTACATTGCAGTCGGGCGGGTGCTAATGCTGTTTCCGCAGAGGCATCTCCCATTTCTGCTCAACGCCTTCAGCGGGCTTGGGATGGCGGTAGCGCTGGCCAATCTCGCAGCTCTGGGGACCTTGCTGACCGGCCGGCGATGGATCGGGTTGCTGACCGCCGCCATGCTGGGCGTCTGTCACACTGTCTGGTGGCTGTCGACGATCGCGGAGGTTTACACGTGGAGCGTTGCGGGACTGACGGCGGAATTGTACCTGTTGGCGGTGCTGATTCGACGACCTCGCTGGGAAGTGCTTAGCGGGTTGGCGCTGGTTAGCGGGCTGGGCCTGTGTGTTCACAATTTCGCCTTGCTGCCCCTGCCCGTATATTGCTGCGTGGCCGTCGTGCTGGTGGTCCGGCGGGGGATTCCCGCATGGTCTTTGCCGGTCGCAGCGGGAACGTATCTGCTCGGGGCGGGGATGTTCCTGGTGATGATCGCACACCTGGGCGTCCAAAACCACGATGTTCCGGGCGCGATTCGCTCCGCACTGGTCGGGAATTACGGCGGGCAGGTAATGAACGTCGGCGGGGCGTCCAAATACTGGAAGGAAAACGCCATGCTGGCGGGGATGAACTTTCTCAACCTGCTTTTGCCCCTGGGCATCCTCGGATGGGTGCGATTCCGCCGGTGCCTCGGAACAGGCCTTGCCGCCGCGTTGGGGGCAGTTGCGCTGATTGAGCTTGTGTTCTTCGTCAGGTATCCCGTCCCGGACCAGTTTACGTTTATCCTCCCGACACTCGTGATGATCACAATGGCGGCGGCGGTCGGATTGGCCGAGTTGAGACGGTGGTCCCGCCGATGGGGGGGCGTCGCAGTAACCCTGTGCATATTGTCGTTCATCGCCCAGCCCGTTTTCTTCACCATGGCGCCCTTTCTGGTGCGAAATTTCACCCAAAAGGTTCGGAGACGGCAACTTCCCTTCCGTGATGAGCTGCGCTATTGGCTCGTTCCGTGGAAGCATAAGGAGCGGTCGGCCCGCTTGTTCGCCGCCGCAGCCCTGGGCGAAGTCGATCCAAACGCAGTGATCCTGCCGGATTCCACCTCCTTGTATCCGCTCCTGCTGGTGCAACGTCTGGACAGCCTCCGACCCGATGTATCGGTGCAACACGATTCGCATCCCTTCCCCAACTACCGTTACCACCGCGAGGCGTTTCGTGCGGCGATAGATGCGCGTCCTTTCTATGTCGTTTCCACCGCGCCTGCTCATCTCCCGCCCGGACTGCTGAGCGAAACCACCCCACATCGCAAGGGCGGCGCCGTTCTATACCGCCTCCACTGGAAATCTCCATGAGGCGTCCCAGGGAATCCCTGCGGGAATCCATCCCGGGAAAAAAACCGACGGAAGTTTTTGCAATCTATTGTGAACGGCTGGTCTTTTTGTGTATAATAATATAAGAGCGGCAAACTTTATGAGGATAAAGCATGTCTGCGAAAAACCATTTGCGAATGGTTGTTGCGCTTTTGCTTCTGGCGATGTTTTCCGAGGGGCTATTTGCCCAGTCCCGTAAGCGGATTACTCTTTCGGGCACCCCTTCGCTTGGCAAAGGCGTCAGCACTTCACTTTACGAATTCCGAACATACTCGGCGGGGGTGGGCAATCTTGCACAGTCACGCCCGAGCGAGAAAGGTGCACTATACTCCTCCATCGGACGGACCGGAATAAACAGTCGCACCCAGTATGGGAGGCGCCTTCAGAAATCACAGCCACAGGCCTATCGGTCCCTGAGTCAACGCAACACCACAAACTTCAACGTTCGCAGAAGTAACAGGACGGTGAACACGGCACCCAACCTGTTGGGAGCCCGACGAGTCAATCAGAATCTGCCCACCCAGCGACGTCTGCAACCGGGAACAAGGGGTATGCCTTTCCTGAGCAATGAGACGCCTGCTCCTCTTCACATCGTCACGAGTTCGAATTACGCGACTTTGAATGAAGGGCCTGTCAATCCGGTGTTATTAACCCCCAGCCCCGCCTCGTCTCTGCTTGCGTTGCATTCGGGCCGGTCCTATATCGCCTCCCTGAATCTGGGCAAAGAAGGCCCCTTAGAGCCCGACACGCAGCAAGAGATCCGTTCCCTTGTGCCCGATGCCCCAAGCAAGTATCAAGAACTGATGCAAAAAGGGGAAGCCGCCTTCAAGAAGGGGAATTTGCGCGAGGCGGCTGTTAGCTTTGAATTGGCAAATGAGCTTTCCCTCAACTCCGTTGAGAGCCTTCTGCACCTGATGCACGTGCATTTCGCCACGTCCACCGGGACGTACGGGATGACTGCATACTATCTTCGAAAGATTATCGAGGTACTCCCTGAATTACCGCTTGTGCGGGTGCATCCAAAGGTTTTCTACGGTGTTCCGAGCAACTACCTTCGGGACCTGATCCAGTTGGAAAAACACGTAAAGCAGAACGATCAGGATTCGAATGCTCTGTTCGTTCTGGGATACATGAAATGGAGGGAGGGTGATCTGGAAGCGGCCCGAATCGCTCTTTCCCAGGCGCTGGAGTTTTCCCAAAGCAACGGACTGAGTGAGGCGATCAGGACACTTTGGGACGGAATGGTTGCCAGCGGGAGGGTATCGGGAGAACTTGGCGCAGCTGAGAAAACCACCCCACAAATCGCCCCCGCGAAAGACGACTCCGATCAAGGAAAAGCAGTTCCAATTCGATAAAGTTCCCCCGCATCTTCGGCGGTATGGGCTTTCCAACCTGTACCCAAAAACAGGCTGAAAGCCTGCTCCAGCACGAAGTGACACAATCCGCTGCTGCATCGGCTGGAGAAATCAAACCGCATGCGTCTGGATTTCCGCAACGATTTGTTGTAGATATGTCGTTCTACAGACTCTGTCTGAAAGAAGTGAACAAAGGGATGTGAACGTTTCATGCCTCTTGATGAGGCCAAATTGAAAGCGGAGACACATGACCAACTGCGACAACAGGCCACAGGTAACGATAATCGGCGGGGGAATGATCTCTCGAGTCCAGATCCTCCCGACGCTTTATCATCTTCAACGGTCAGGCGTGGTGGGCGAGATTCACATCTGTGCCCTGAACGCCGCCCCGCTGAAGGAATTGCAGGAGGATCCCGCGCTGCGGGCCGGATTCCCCGCCCAGGACTTTGTACCTCATCCCGACCCGGGTAAGGTCGCCCTCGATGATAAATTTCCCGATCTGTACAAGGACGTTTTCGCCGCGGCGCCGCGCGGGAGCCTCTCCGTTATCGCCGTCCCGGACCAGCTTCACTATCCGGTCCTGAAGGCCGCAATCGAAAACGATTTGCACGTGTGTATCGTCAAGCCACTGGTGCTGAAGCACGTCCAGGCTGAGGAAATTGCCCGCCTGGGATATCAGCGAGGGCTTCTGATCGGTGTGGATTATCACAAGCGGTTCGATTATCGCAGCTTGATGGCCCGCAAGGAATACCGCACCGGTCGACTGGGAGAATTTCGCCTCTGCCAAGCCCACCTTCACGAGCCCTGGTTCTACCGCGACTCGAACTTCCAGAACTGGTGCACCTGCGAGAACAGCGACTTTTTTACCTACATCGGCTGCCATTACGTCGATCTGGTAGCGTTCATCACGGGGCTCCGCCCGGTGTCGGTCAGCGTGTACGGGATCAAGGACAAATATCCCAACGGCCGGGAAGGGTATCTCTGGACCGACGCCCGCATCATCTGGGAGAACGGCGCCGTCCTCAGCGTGGCCAACGCGATCGGCTACCCCAACGCCGGCGCCGGGGGAAACAGTCAGGGCATGGTCCTGTGGGGTCAGGGGCCCAGCGACGCGACGCTGATCTACCATTCCGACCAGTACCGGGGCGTGAAGCACAGTTACACCGAAGCTGGGTCCGACCCCGGCGACACCGTTTACGCCGAGCCCAACCCCGATTATTTCCGCCTGATCGATCAAGGCGGGGAGGGACTCGTACCGGTCGGCTACGGGCATCGCAGTGTCGAGTACATCGTCCGCTCGTGCTCCCAGGCGGCGGGTATCGACGACCTGGTGCAAAGGCAGGAACTGATCCGCCGATTCGACGCCGAGGGCATCATGGCCACTCCCGCCAACAGCAGCTACAATGAACTGGTCGTCGAGGCCGGGCGAATGAGCATTCTTACCGGCGGGCGGGAAGTGCAAATCGACTACGACAGCAAGACGGTCCGTTTCCGAGAATTTTCTTAAACAGGAGCACAGGAAATAAGATATGGCCACCAAGGAGTTCCCGCTGGTTCCCGAGGAAGTCGAACCGATCCACACGAAGTACCGAACCATCTGTACGCCGATCCCTGCGCCCCAATCCATCGAGCCCTTGAAGCGCCTTCGCGAGTTGGAACCGCGAAGCATGGGCGGACAACCCCCGGTTATCTGGGACGGTGGTGAAGGCGCCTGTATCCGCGACCCCTTCGGAAACCAATGGCTGGATTTCTCCTCCGGTGTGCTGGTAACCAGCAGCGGACACGCCCGCCCGGAGATCATAAAGGCCATTCAGGACATGGCCACCCAAGGCCTTTATCATGCCTACTGCTTTCCAACGGCAATTCGCGTGAAGCTCATCGAGGAACTGACCTCGTGGTTACCGGCGCCGCTGAAGCGCGTTTTCCTGCTGACGACCGGCGCGGAGGCCACTGAATGCTGCATCAAGCTGGCCCGGACCAGGGGCATTCAAACCGGGGGGGCGAAAAAGAAAATCCTCGTGACGTTTGAGAACGGTTTTCACGGGCGGACGATGGGCGCGCAGCTGGCCGGGGGATCGGCGGGGCTGAAGGATTGGCTGGATGAAAACCCATCCTTCGTACAGGTGCCGTTTCCCGACGGGTTCCGCCAGAAGGACGTGCGGTTCGACGTCTTTGAAGAAACCTTGGTTAAGAAGGGCGTTGACCCCGATGAGGTCTGCGGAGTGATGAGCGAGACGTACCAGGGCTGCAACGCCACACTCATGCCCCCCGAGTACGCCCAGCCCCTGCGGGTTTGGTGCGACCGGTACGGGGCGGCGTTGATTTTCGACGAGATCCAGGCCGGTTTCGGACGAACCGGCGAGACTTTCGGCTTCGTGCACTGCGGGGTCGTGCCCGACCTGGTCGCCTGCGGAAAGGGCATCGCCGGGGGTATGCCTCTCTCGGCCGTGCTGGGCACCGATGAACTCATGAACCTCTACGGTCCGGGAGAGATGACCAGCACGCACTCGGCCAATCCCATATGTTCAGCCGCCGCCTTGGCCAATCTCCAGGTCATCCGCAAGGAAAAGCTGATCGAAAACGCAAGGAAGCTCCAGCCAGTCCTTGCGGGCGGGTGCCAGCGCATCAGCGAGGCGTCCGGGGGTAGGATCACCCACTGGGCATCGAGCGGGCTTGTAGCGGCGCTGCAGTTCACCAGACCGGGCACGATCGACCCTGTTCCCGAGGCGGCCTGGGAAATGGTCCTCCACGCCATTCGGCGGGGGGTGATGCTCTTCGCGCCGGTCGGCGTGGGAGGCTGCGCCATCAAGATCAATCCGCCACTGGTGATCGACGAAGAGGCACTTACCGAAGGGTTGGGCGTCCTGGAAGCCATCGCCGCGGAACAACGAGAGGCTACCCGGGCATGAACTATCTCGACTTGCAGGTAAACGGCTATGCAGGGGGCGATTTCAATCGGAAAGACCTGGACGCCGAGGCATTCGCCCGCGCGTGTCAAACCATCGCCTCGGACGGCGTAACGGAATTCCTCCCGACAATCTGTACCGAAAAGCTGGACATCATGTACGGCCTGCTGCAAAAGCTGGTGAAATTGCGCGAGCAGGACCCGTTAGTCCGGCGGATTGTAGCGGGCATCCACATCGAGGGACCTTTCATCAGCGACGTCGAGGGGTACCGCGGAGCGCATCCTCCCGATGCCATCCGCCTTGCGGACGTCGATGAGATGAAGCGCCTGCTGGACGCAGCCGACGGGCTGACCCGTATAGTTACTCTCGCCCCGGAACGGGACAAGAATCTGGCGATTACGAAGATGCTTGTCTCTCAGGGAATCGTCGTCGCGGCCGGTCACTGTGATCCGACGATCAAGGAGTTAACCGCAGCCATCGACGCCGGGTTGTCTATGTTCACCCATTTGGGTAATGGCTGCCCGATGCACGTACATCGTCACGATAATATCGTCCAGCGTGTGCTGTCATTGGCGGATAAGCTGTGGATTACGTTCATCGCCGACGGGGCGCACGTGCCCATGCACGCCCTGGGAAACTATCTTAAGGCCGCCGGGATGGATCGGTGCATTATCGTCAGTGACGCTGTTGCGCCGGCCGGGCTGGGCCCGGGGCGATATACGGTCGGGCGACGGAAACTGCTGGTCGGGGAAGACCTGGTCGCACGCTCCCCGGATGGGTTGTACCTGATAGGCTCAGCCCTGACCATGCAGCAGGCCGAGCGGAATCTGCGGGAACAACTGGGGCTGGGCGATAAACAAATCCGGCAGTTGATGGTTGATAACCCCCGGCGAGCGGTGGAAAGACTAAAAAAAATCTGATTGCAATTTGTTCCAAAAACCGGGATAAAAGCGGGACTCGTGTTTTCCGGACAGGCTTGCGACACTAGCTGCCTTGGAAAGACTTAGATTCGGAGCAAGAAATTATGGCAGATACAATCGAGGCTTTTGTAGCAAAATTGCAGGAGGAAGGGGTTCAGACGGGACAGGCGGCGGCGGAGAAGTTGCAACTCGAGGCAAAAGGCAAAGTCGAGACGATCATCGCCGAGGCCGAGGAAAAAGCCGCGACGATCATCGCCGAGGCCGAAAACCAGGCCCGGAATATCCTGGTCCGCTCAAAGACGGAGTTGGATCTGGCTGCGCGTGATACGGTGGGGCGTCTGCGCGAGACCCTTTCGGCGGGTTTGAACGCCATCCTGTCCGAGGCCGCCAAAAGCAGCCTCAGCAACGTGGACTTCCTTGGCAAGATGCTGCACGATGTCGTCATGTTGTATGCACGCGCCGATAAGGAGCACAAACCGACTATCGAGGTTAACGTTCCCGAAAAGATGCGCGAGAAACTCAAGCAGTGGGCCTTCGACGCAATCGCCAAAGAGACCGCCGGGAAGGGGAAACCGTCGATCAACCTGAAAGGCGAACTCCAAAAAGCAGGATTCGAATACGAAGTGGACGCCGAAGGAACCGTAGAGGTGACACCGGCCTCCGTCGTCGAGACATTGAGCAAATTGGTGACACCCGACTTGCGGGACGTCCTGGGGAAGGCTATCGAAAACTCCAAGACAGAGGAATAGAAACGGCTTGTGGCGGGAGAGAATTTCTATTTATTGTCGTTCTTGCCGTCGCTGGTCGGCCTGGGAGATCCGCCGCCACTGAGCTGCGCCGATCTTCTGGATCGGTTGCATTCACTTATTTCGCCGCGGCCGGGACAACTGGGCGAGGCCGTCTTCCTGAGCGACGACCTGTTACAGCGGGAAGCATTTCTGACCGGGGAACTCGAAGGCCCCACCCCGACGGTCCTGACCGTCCCCCAGGTGCGGGACGAAATGCCCCTCCCGGATTTCCTGCAATCCACCAGCTCGGCGGAAACTATCACCGAAACAACGAAGATCGCCTCCGATGCGATCTGGCGCGATTATTTTTTCCACGTCGCCAGGGTCGCCCGGACATGGAACAGCCGGTTCCTGACGAGGTGGGTTTCTTTTGAGGTGACCTTTCGTAACGCTATCGCCGAAGCAAGAGCCCAGGCATTACAACTCGAGCCAGAAGATTATTTTGTCGCTGAGGCGTTGGGAGGCAGCAGAGAAGACTACATCCCGGTCGTCAACGAATGGTCCGCCGCGGGAGACCCCCGCACAGGGCAACGCGTGCTGGATTTGGCCCGATGGCGGTGGCTGCATGAAAACGACGCCTACTTCAGCTTCGGGGATGATGAGTTGGGCGCCTATACAGCCAAGCTCATGCTGACCGAGCGATGGTATCGGCTGAACGAAGCTGTGGAAAAACAGGAAAAAAACCTAAGAAGTATATAAACCCGCCTCTCGGCGGGTGCAGAGGTGTGGAAGAACAGGGAAAGACGTTGTTTTCGTCCCGGCCTTGAAGCACTGCGTCGAAACACCGGACCTGGTAACATGGGTTAGCGTTTATAAGAGGACTTGAACGTGAACGGAAAGATTATTGCCGTCTTTGGAAACATGGTCGTCGCCGAGGCTGAAGGCGACATAGTGCAAAACTCCGTGGGTTACTGCTGCCGCGAGGACGGGGCAAAACTGCTGAGCGAAGTCATTCGCGTGCGCGGAAAAAATGCGGACCTGCAGGTCTTCGAGGAAACCCGCGGGCTGAAGATCGGCGATGTAGTAGAATTTCATAGGGACATGCTCTCCGTTACGCTCGGTCCGGGACTGCTGGGGCAGATATACGATGGCCTGCAAAACCCCCTCCCTCAACTGGCCGAGGCGGAAGGTTTCTTCCTGAAACCGGGCATGTATATCCCGGGGCTGGACGTAAAAAAACAGTGGAATTACAAACCCACCGTCGAGGTTGGTGCTACCGTCTCGGCCGGGGACACGCTGGGGACGTGCCCGGAGGGACTCTTTACACACCACATCATGGTGCCATTCGGTCTGGCGGGCGAGCTGACGGTCCGGGAGGTGGTGAGGGGCGGTGAGTACACTATCGAGAAGGAAATCGCCACGCTAACCGACGCCGGAGGGAAGGAGCACAAGGTTACAATGCAGCAGGACTGGCCGGTCAAGCGCCCGCTGGCGGTTTGCAGGCGCCGGATGATGCCCACCGAGCCCCTGACCACCCGCGTGCGGATTATCGACTCGATGTTTCCCGTCGTTCGCGGCGGGACATACTGCATTCCGGGCCCGTTCGGGGCGGGCAAGACCGTTCTGCAACAAATTACCTCCCGTAACGCCGAGGTGGACGTGGTGATAGTCGCGGCCTGCGGAGAGCGGGCCGGGGAGGTAGTCGAGACCATCCGCGAGTTCCCCGAGATGATGGACCCGCGGACCGGGCGAAGTCTCATGGAACGGACCATCATCATCTGCAACACCTCAGCCATGCCCGTCGCCGCCCGTGAGGCGTCGGTGTACACGGCCGTTACGTTGGCTGAATACTACCGCCAGATGGGCCTCGACGTGCTGCTGCTGGCCGACTCGACCAGCCGATGGGCCCAGGCCATGCGCGAAGTATCAGGCCGACTGGAAGAAATACCCGGCGAGGAGGCCTTCCCCGCCTATCTCGAAAGCCGCATCGCCGGTTTCTACGAGCGGGCCGGAGTGCTGGAACTTAATGACGGGCGAATCGCATCGGTCACCATCGGCGGAACGGTGAGCCCGGCCGGGGGAAACTTCGAAGAACCCGTCACACAGGGAACGCTCAAGGTCGTAGGCGCTTTCCACGGGCTGAGCCGCGACCGTTCCGACGCCAGGCGTTACCCGGCCATCGACCCGCTCGACTCCTGGAGCCAATACACCGGAATCATCGAACCGCACAAAGTCGGCACTGTCCGATCCATTCTCCGGCGAGGCAATGAGATACGACAGATGATGACCGTTGTCGGCGAGGAAGGGACGCCTATCGATGACTTCTCCATCATGCTCAAGAGCGATTTCTTCGACAACTGTTACCTCCAGCAAAACGCGTTTGACAAGGTCGACGGCGCCACGCCCAAGGAACGCCAGCAGTTCGTATTCGACAAGATGCTCCAGGTGCTGGACCTCGACTTCGACTTTCAGAACAAAGAAGAGGCGCGGGCGATCATGTTCCAGGCTCAGGACCTGTTCCGCAACTGGAACTACGCCGCCACCGACAGCGACGAATACAAAGACTTCGTCGAGAAAATCGATGCCTTCATCGCGGCGAAAGGAAGAGACTCGGAAATGACGAATGATGAAATTCGAATGACGAATCAATAACGAATGACTAATAACCAATGCCAACGAAAGATAGGAACAATAACGGATTTGACTTGGAAGAAAGAACGGGGCACTTTGGCGAAGCGGTTCTGAGATTTGCGAAAAGAATACCGAACAATCCGATCAACACCCCGCTAATATCGCAGTTGGTGCGGGCAGGGACAAGTATCGGAGCAAATTACTGCGAGGCGAATGATAGCGTTTCGAAAAAGGATTTTCGGAACAGAATCGGGTATTGTCGGAAGGAATCGAAGGAAACAAAACATTGGCTCCGAATGATAGCTTCAGCGAACGATGAACTGAAGGACGATGCGAGACAGCTATGGAAGGAAGCGAAAGAATTGAACCTGATTTTTTCAAGTATCTTCCGCAGCAGCAGTTCGTAATTCGGTATTCGTCATTGATTTGTCATTCGAATTTCGTCATTCGTCATTTGCCCGCTATGAACAGTTAAAAGGATTCCGAAACCATGAGAAAATACTACGATGAAATCACCCGGATCGCCGGAAACGTGGTGAGCGTTGCAGCCAGTGGGATCGGTTATGACGAACTGGCGGTGATTACCAGCAATGAGACCTCGTCGCTGGGGCAGGTGATTAGACTGGAGGGCGACCAGGTTTCCCTGCAGGTTTTTGCCGGAACGCAAGGGGTTTCCACGGGCGACCGCATTCGATTTCTCGGTCGGTCGATGCAGGTACAATTCAGCGACGACTTGCTGGGGCGGGTTTTTAACGGTTCGGGCAATCCTCGCGACGGGCGACCCCCCGTCGAAGGCGAGAGCGTCGAGATCGGCTCCCCGCCGGTGAACCCCATCAAGCGCCGCCGCCCGGACAAGATGATTCAAACCGGGATTCCGATGATCGACATCTTCAACTCGCTCGTTGAAAGCCAGAAGCTCCCGATCTTCTCGATCCCCGGACAGCCATACAATGAACTGCTCGCCCGCGTGGGGCTCCAGGCCGACGCCGACATCATCGTCCTCGGCGGGATGGGACTGCGATACGACGACTACCTGAAGTTCCGCAATACGTTCGAGGAAGGCGGGGTGCTGGGTCGAACCATAATGTTTATTCACACCGCGGCCGATCCGGTCGTGGAGTGTCTGCTCGTACCCGACCTTTGTTTGGCTGTCTGCGAGGCCTATGCACTGCAGGGCAAGCGGGTACTCTGTCTGCTGACGGATATGACCGCCTTCAGCGACGCACTGAAGGAAATCGCCATCACCATGGAACAGATCCCCTCCAACCGGGGATATCCGGGCGATCTCTACACCCAACTTGCCCGGCGGTACGAGAAGGCCGTCGATTTCGACGGGGCCGGGTCGATCACCTTGCTGGCGTGCGTGACCATGCCCGGGGACGACGACACCCACCCCGTCCCGGACAACACCGGGTATATCACCGAGGGTCAGTTCTACCTTCGTGATGGCCGAATCGACGCGTTCCGCTCGCTGTCGCGTCTTAAACAACAGGTCAACGGGGATACCCGCGATGACCATCGGGCGATCATGGACGCCTGCATCCAGTTATACGCCCTCTGCGTCGAAAGCCGTGAAAAACGTGATATGGGCTTCGAAATGTCCGCATGGGACAAAAAGCTGCTGCACTACGGCGACATGTTCGAGTCGCAAATCATGGACCTGACCGTCAATATTCCTCTCTTCGACGCCCTGGATCGCTGCTGGGGCATCCTGGCCGAATGCTTCGAGCCGGTGGAAACCGGCATCCGACGAAGCATCCTCCAGGAACACTGGCCAAAGGAAATGGACGAGGAAAAAGAAAAAGAGTAAAAATTTCGGATTTGGGATTTCAGATTTCGGATTGAAGACGGAAGATTTGAAGATACGGTAACTGAATTTGCGAAATGTTACATGACGCCGGAAGAAATGAAAAAACGAACGAAGTCGTTCGCACTGCGAATAATTCGTCTCGTTGAGTCACTTCCGAGCAAGAGATCATTGAATATCATTGGGCGACAATTGGTCAAATCCGGAACCAGTGTTGGTGCTAATTATCGAGCGTCGTGTCGTAGCCGAACGGATAAGGACTTTCTCGCCCGTATGGGCGTTGTTGAAGAAGAAGCCGACGAGTCAATTTACTGGATGGAGTTACTTGTCAAGAGCAAACAGGTTAAACGAGAATTAGTGACAGACCTGATGAACGAAGGCGAAGAAATACTCAAAATGGTGGTTTCTTCGATAAAAACGGCCAGGAAACGGACAGTAGAAAGCCGATGAATCCGAAATCCGAATTCCGAATTCCGAAATTGAAAACATGGCCAAGAAGTTCAAGTTAACCCGGCCGGAACTGAAACATCAGCGCGACGCGCTGAGCAAGTTCCAGCGATATTTACCGATGCTGAAGCTCAAGCAGCAGCAGCTACAGATTGTCGTGCGAGACGTCGTTGCTGAGATGCACGAGGCGGACGAGGCTGTCCAGGCTGCGCGCGGGACCTTCGAGCCTTACCAGGCCATCCTGACCGACCTCGCCGGAGTCAACGTTCGCGAGTTGTCCCGCCCCGCCCAGGTCAGGACCAGTTTGGAGAACATAGCCGGCGTGATAGTTCCCGTCTTCGAGGGCGTGGACTTTCCGTCGGCGGCGTACAGCCTCTTTGCGACGCCAGCCTGGGTGGACGGCGCCCTTGCCGACCTGAAGGAGATCAACCGACAAGAGGCGAAGCTTGATGTCCTCAGGGAGGAACACGAGCTGCTCCAGAAGGAACTGACGAAGATCATTCAGCGTGTCAATCTGTTCGAGAAGGTCAAGATTCCTGAGTCTACGGAAATTGTCCGGCGGATTCGAATCCATTTGGGCGACGAGATGACCGCCGCCGTGGGCCGGGCCAAGATCGCAAAGAGCAAACTCACACGCGGTGGGGTCGGTATCAAAGTTGGAGCGGAAATCGACCCTATTGCGCAGGAGGTGGCGAATCCGTGATCGTTAAGATGTCCAAGGTCTATATTGCTTCGGGGAGCGACGATCGGGATCGTCTGCTGGGTGCCCTGCGCGATCTGGCCGTGATGCATTTGATCCCCATTGACGCGGATTCCGCCATCGCCGACGAAAAAACGATCCACCAACTCGACGCGATGGGCCGGGCCATTCAAGTCCTCTCCGCCGAGCACCCCACCGCCGCTGCGCCGGACGTTAGCTGCTCCGAGGCGGCCGGTGAAACACTGAACATTCACCGGGGCAGCATCGAGCGACAAAACCGCCTCGCCACCCTGCACCGCCAGGTGGAACAACTCGCCATCTGGGGCGACGTTCGACTGGAAGATATCGAGGCGTTGAGACAAGCTGGCGTCGAACCTGATTTCTATTCCGTCCCAACGGAGGACCTCCCCGACATCCGGGCTGAACTCGTCCACCCTATCACCGAATTGCCCGACAAACGACTGTTAGTAGCGGTGGTGCAACGGGGCGAGGAACCCCCGCAACTGCCCGATTCGGCTGAGATAATCGAGATGCCCACTCGCGATCGGCCGACGATCCGCTCCGAGGCGGCGGAGATTGACGCCGCCCTCAAGGCCGACGTCGAAAGACTGCGTGAACTGGCCAACCTTCTCCCGGCGATGCGTACCGAGCACAATGCGCTTCGGGGCCGGGCCCAGTACATCATCGCCCAGCGAGGCGGGCTGCACGAAGGACAACTCTTCGCCATGCAGGGCTGGGTTCCCGCCGATCAGGTCGAAGCGCTGGGGCGACAACTCGCCGCCGCCGGGGTCGTCTGTGCGGTCCAGCCGCTTGAACCGGCTGAGGATGAAGAACCGCCCTCGCTGGTCCGCTATCCGCGCTGGGCCAGGCCGATAAAGGCCTTGTTCGATATTCTCGGCACCACGCCGGGGTACCGCGAATCCGACCTCTCGCCCTTCTTCATGATCGCTTTGCCGTTGTTCGCCGCAATGCTGATCGGCGACGCCGGATACGGGCTTATCTTCACGCTGACCGGCCTGCTGTGCTACGGGAAGATTGCCCACAGCCAGGCTGGTAAACCAGCCGCCCAGATGCTTGTGTTCTTCGGTGTTGTCTGTCTTGGTTGGGGCGCGATTGCAGGCAACTGGTTCGGCGTGTCGCCCCAGGGGATGGTCGGTGCCGGCAGCGTTTGGGCCGCCCTCGGCAGCGTGTTGCAGCCACTAGCCATACTGTGGCGGGAAAACCCCGACGAAAGCCGTGATCTCATCATCAAACTGAGTTTTATCTTCGGGTCGATTCACCTCGTACTCGCCCACCTTCGGGCAGCCCTGGCGGTCGCGCCGCATCTCAAGGTTCTTGCGGAACTCGGGTGGGCTTTATTCCTGGCGGGTATGCTGGGAATCGTCTGGATGCTGTTTTTCCCGAATGAAATATGGATGCCTTCGTCAGTAATGTCGGGATTGCTCCTCGGCGGCGCAGTATTGTTCGTGCTGTTCTCGCACCCCAGCAAGAACCCTCTCAAGATGGTCGGGCTGGGAATCGCTGACAACATTCTCGGCGTAATTGGCGCCTTCTCGGACACAATGAGCTATATTCGCTTGATGGCTGTCGGGCTGGCGAGCTATTATATCGCCAGCGCTTTCAATAATCTCGGAATGGATATTGCCGCCGGATCGATGATTCTCTGGATTCCGGCGGCAGTGATTATCATTCTGGCCCACGCGCTGAATATCGCGTTGGGAATCATTGCGGTTTTTGCACACGGTGTGCGATTGAATATGCTGGAATTTTCGAGCAATGCTGGCGTTCAATGGGCTGGATATCCCTATGCCCCATTCGCCATCGAGCGGATTAGCAACTAAGGAGAACTGTAACATGGAATGGTTGGGTCAATTGGGTTTTGCATTGCCGTTGGGACTCGGAGCAATCGGCAGTTCCCTGGGTATCGGTGCTGCCGGGCGTGCTGCGGCCGGGGCATGGGCCAAAGAGGCGAAGGAAGGCAAGGGGATGAACTTCAAGTACATCATCCTGACGGGCATGCCGCTTTCGCAGACGATCTACGGGTTTGTGTTGATGGTCGCCCTTTTGATGTCCAAGAGCAGTGACGCGCCGGAAGCCCTCCAGCGAATTTACGATCCCGCGTTCCTGGCAGCTAATGCTGGTGCGCTGTTCAGCATCGGTCTGGCGTGCGGGCTGGGCGAACTGTTCAGCGCGTGGATGCAGGGCGTCATTGGAGCGGCCGGTATCCGGGCCATGTCCGAGGCGGAAGGGAAGCCGTTTATATTCTCGATCATCGCCATGGGTATCGCCGAAACGGTCGGACTGTTCTCCTGCTTCTTCATGTTCCTGATGATGCCGTCGTAAGGCGCCGCGATAAAGCGGCGGGGACGTTCTTTAAACGCACGAGAAACTCGCGTCCGGTTGGATGCGGAGTTATGGTTCCCCCGTTATGTCAAGGCTGCGGACTCAGGGGGCCGGGGGACGCGGGCCTTGGGGGCGAGAGTCTCTGCTGCCTGAGGTTCGGACCCCGGAGCGGGCATTCTTCGATCGGGAGTTGTGCAGCATCGTCGGGTCCGGCGTCTTCCAATGGTTTCGGAAGAACTTCATGGCGATCTCCGGGTGCCGATCGTGTCCCGCTCCCGGAATGATATACGTCTCGATTTTCTTGAAGCCGCGGTCCTGAAGATACCGAATGGCCTTTTTGGACTGTGCGACGATTGTCCCCAGTTCGTTCTCGCCGTAGTAGATGAATACGGGCATATTAATCGCGTTGCGCGGATACCACCCGTCCAGGTTGGATCGGCTGAAATTGCTGCCCTGCGTAACCACCACGCTGAAAACGTCCGGATGACGCAGGCCCACCCAATAGGCTGCAAAACCTCCACCCGAAAAACCGGTGATCATAATATTCGCCCGGTCAATGTTTAACCGGTAGCTCAACGTACTCAAAATGCTCAGGATCCTTCGCTCGTTATCCAGCATGCCCAGAATCGGACCATCGCCGAATATACCATCCGTCCCTACCAGGTCCGGGCAGAGTATTATGCAACCATATTCTTCACCATACCACTTCCACGTGCGGATATGATGCTCGGCCACGTCAAAAGGCACTGTACCGTGACAACTCACGATGACCGGCATCGGTTTGTGCTCCGAATACTTCTCGGGCACATATATCCAATAGGTGCTGCCCGTAGCGGGGTCGGACAGTTTCCACTGTCCCACCGAAGTGGGGTCAGTGTACGGAACCGGACAACCCGCCAACAGGCCGGCAAACGGAATTAACAACAATCGCAATTGCATATGGACCTCGATTTTATTTTCAGTTCTCTACCAAGACGATACCCGCAAGAAGTATTACGCGCCAAGCCATTTTTTCTGGTCGGCATATTCCTACATGTGAATCGCCCGATGGGGAAATGTGATATTCGTGCGCGTGGCGGAGAAAAAAATTACTGAATTCGGATAATGCAATGTGACGAAGAAATAAGGATGCAAAAAAAAACATCATAAAAAAAAAGAGTTCTTCTTGCATAAGCCGCATAATCAAATATAAAAGTATTAATGTTTCTTCTTGTATGTTCTTTAACACACACGGAAGGAGGTGAAAGACATGGCAAAGAAGAAAGCGAAGAAAAGAGTAGCGAAGAAAAAAGTAGCAAAGAAGAAAGTAGCAAAGAAGAAAGTAGCAAAGAAGAAAGTAGCAAAGAAGAAGGCAAAGAAAAGAGCGAAAAAGAAAAAGTAAACAGCCCTGATACAACACAACGATCGCCGATGGATTTTCGGCGATGGCCCCTGCCGAAATCGGGTGGGGGTAAAGATGGAATAAGCGGCGAATGTCCTGCCACGGCGGCATTCGCCGCCTTTCTGCGCCTTCGCGTGGCTTTGTCGCGCCAAAGTTCTTATAATGTTCCCCCGTGAGAACCGTAGCGGTAATCAATCAAAAAGGGGGTGTCGGGAAGACGACGACCGTGGCCAACCTCGGGGCCGCTGTTGCGGCGCGAGGTATGGATGTCTGCCTGCTGGACCTTGATCCACAGGCACATCTTACGCTGCACTACGGTTTGGACGCCACAGAGGGCACGATGACCTCCTATGACGTCATAACCGACGGTTGCAAGGTTCCTGAAGCTACCGAACTGCTCACGGGGAACCTTTGGCTGCTTCCTTCGACCATTGACCTGGCGGGGGCGGAAACCGAGCTGGCCGCCCGACCGGGACGGGAGCGTCTCCTGCGCAACAGTCTTACCGCCCAGCCACTTCCGCACGATTTTGTCCTGATTGACTGCCCTCCCTCCCTGGGGCTGCTGACTATCAACGCCCTGGCGGCCGCAAGTGACGTCATTATCCCCCTTCAGCCTCACTTCCTGGCGTTGCAGGGATTGGGCAAACTTCTGGAGACGATTTCGCTGGTTTGTAAGCACATCAACCCGTCCCTTCGCGTAACCGGCGTGTTGCTGTGCATGTACGAATCTGTGACGCGACTTACGACCGAGGTGGTCGCCGATCTGCGGTCATTTTTCGACACCCAGCGACGGACCGATAAACCCTGGTCCCGTGCTCGCATCTTTCAGACGGTCATTCGACGGAACATCAAGCTGGCCGAGTGCCCTTCGTACGGAAAGACGATTTTCGAATACGAGCCTCGTAGCCACGGCGCGGCGGATTACAACGCCCTGGCTGATGAGTTCCTGTCGTGCTTTACTCCCGAACGTCCGGCCGAGGCCTCCGAATTGCATCGTCCCGCCTCACACACTCAACCCCCCGAGCCCGGGCTCGCGCAATCGCAATGAATAAACACCTTACCCGAACAGTTCGCCGAGTTCTTCTGACAGCCTGCATGGCCGTTTGGATCACCGCAGCCGTAATGACGCATCTACCGCCCGGAAAAACTCCCACGATCTCCGTGTCGGACAAAACGCTTCATTTCCTGGGCTATTTCGCTCTGACATGTGCATTTCAGCTCACACTTTGGGCCTACGGGTATCCACGAGGGCGACGATTCATCATCGTTCTCGTGGTGATGCTTCTATACGCCACCGCGGACGAGGCCTCCCAGCAGTTGGTAAATCGATGCGCCGCTTTTGACGATTGGCTGGCCAACGGTCTGGGCGTTCTGGCCGCCGGCGGAATAGACATGCTGGTTTTACGGTTCGTTCACTTTCGGAGAACGTAGTACTCTGTCCCACCTAAATTGTTGGGTGGCACGGCCCGTACGGGCCGTGTAGCCGCGAGAACACAGGTTGCAAGCAACCTGCCCCACCCGTCAGTTTTTCCGGGACAGAGTAGTAGAGCATTTTAAGCTTGATCTGCGAAGTCAGTTTTTTGTGACACCCTGCAATTTAACCGGGACAGAGCCCTACTCTCCGAAGCCGGCTTCGGCGACCTCAATGGCCCGCAACAGCGCCTTGGCCTTGTTGATGGTTTCCTGGTACTCCGTGGGCGGGTCGGAGTCGGCGACCACACCGCCGCCGGCCTGAATGTAGACCTTTCCGCCGGTGATCACCATGGTCCTCAGCGTGATGCAGGTGTCCATGTTCCCGGAGAAGTCCACGTATCCGACGGCCCCGGCGTAGGGTCCGCGGCGAGTCGGTTCGAACTCGTCGATGATCTCCATCGCGCGGATTTTCGGCGCGCCGCTGACCGTTCCTACGGGCAGAGAGGTCCGCAGGGCGTCAAAAGCAGTCTGGCCCTTCGCCAGTTTGCCTTTCACGTCGGAGACGATGTGCATCACGTGACTGTATCGCTCGACGGTCATCACGTCGGACAGTTCGATAGTCTTGGGCTCGGCGACGCGTCCCACGTCGTTGCGGGCCAGGTCGACCAGCATGATGTGCTCGGCGCGTTCCTTCGGATCGGCCAGGAGTTCAGCCTCCAGGGCCTTGTCCTCCTCGGGGGTCTTTCCACGCGGTCGGGTGCCCGCAAGGGGGCGATTCGTAACAATCCCGTCTTCCACGCGACAGAGAATCTCCGGGCTGGAACCCACCAGCGTTACCTCCGGAGTGTCCATCAGAAACATGAACGGCGAAGGATTCACTACCCGCAGCGCGCGGTAAATGTCGAAGGCGCTGGCGGACGTCTCCACCATCAGCCGTTGTGACGGTACGACCTGAAAGATGTCGCCCGCGCGGATGTACTCCTTGCAGGCGTCGACCACCTTCATGTATTCCTCGCGGGTAAAATTGCTTTGGTAGGGTTTCTGGGGAATTCCTTCGAGGGAAATTTCTCCCACAGCCCGCCCGTCACCTTCCCGCAGATGCGCGATGGTCCGTTCGATGGACTCCGTTGCCTGCGCGTACGCGCCTCCCGGATCGTCCGTTACGTGGGCGTTGGCGACCACCTTGATGGTCTTGGAAACGTGGTCGAAGATAACCATCGTGCGGTACAGACCGAACGAAAGATCAGGGAGGTCTCGATCGTCCGGCGGGCCCTCGCCGAAGTCTTCGTAGTAGCGGACCATGTCGTAGGAGGCATATCCGACCACGCCCCCGGTAAAAGGCGGCAGGTCGGGCAGGAGAACCGAACGGTAGTCCGCCAGCATCCCGGAAAGTTCTTTCAGCGGATCGGAGCTGGTGATGGTCTGTCGCTGCTCGTTCGGGCCGGTAATGGTGATTTCATCCCGGCGGGCCTGGAAGGTAACCTCGGGATTGGCCGCCACGAAGGAATAGCGCGCGATCTTCTCCCCGCCGACGACACTCTCCAGCAGGAAGGAATGGGTCGAATGGGCGAACCCCAACGGTTCGGCCAGTCGCTGGTAGGCCGTAACGGGCGTCAGCGCATCGGCCAGAAGCTGCCGATACACCGGAATCGTATTGCCCTTTTCGCAAAGTTTCAGAAAGTCGTCAAAATTCGGATAGTAATGTTTCATGGGTCCACCCAATTACATAGCTTCAGATACCCCGTTTGAGGCGGAAAGAGGTTTCGTAGTCTTTTCCCTCCCGGCGGAAAATTACACGGATCACCTTACCGTCTTCACTCCTCAGCAGGCTGCGAATTTGCGATAAGGTGTACTTCCCGATGCCTTGGCCATTCACCTTTTGCAGGATGTCTTTGGCCTTGAGGCCGGACATGGCTGCAGGCAAACCCTTGTCCACCGAATGCACGAAAACGCCGAGGTCTTTTTTCAGAAGGTGCAGACCGCTCATGTCGTTCTCGTCGGGTTTATCGTAGTTCCCACCTTTCTTCAGATAGAGTTTCGAGTTGGGAAAATCAAATGTTACTTTATGCCGCGACAAAAACCCCAGCCCGAGCACGGAGGCCTTCTGTCCCTTATCAAAGATCAGCCCCTTGTAGGTGCGATCCCCGAGGGTAAACTCGTCCATGCGAGTGACCAGGCTGTGAAAACTACCGCTGGTCTTTCCCACCAGCGTTGTCTCCACCGTCTTGAGTCCCTTTTGTTTCAGAAGGTGGTCGAAGACCTTTTCCGAGAGCGTTCCGGTGTCTCCGTAACCCGTGTCAACCAGGAACGGAATATTGTATTCGCCAAGGAGCTTTCCCAATACGAACGGCACCCCGTTTGGGAGGGAATCCATCGGAATCTCCTGCCCCCAATCGTGATGCTCCTTTTCGTCGGACTCGAAGAAGCAGAGTATCCCCTGATCGAAATCGATCTGCATGGCGTATTTTCTCAGCAGTCCCATCCCGACGACACCCTTGATGTCCAGGCCGATCACCTCCTTCAACTCGCCCAGGTCAACACAATAGACCACCCCGCCCCGTTGAAGATTAAGATTTCCCACCGGTGCATCGGGAGCATAGTAGATGTGCATCTCGTGAGTCTTCTTGTCGGAAGTTTCCACCAGCATTGTATCTTTTGGCTCACCGAGCAGCGGTTCCAGTGGCAGGTCGAACGTCGTGTGGGATGCGCCCGTGTCCAGGAGGAAAGAATAGGTCTTTCCTTGCAGGACCACCGGCAGCAGGATGGGCCGCCCGTTGCGGTGGATTTTGAATCGGCTCAGTATCTTCGGCCGGGCGCTGACAGCGCCGGGCGTTTCGGCTGACTCGCCCCTCTGGGCACCCAGGACGGTAAATACCACCAACGCCAAGGTGATGACACATGCATGCTTCATGACGGTCGGGCGCCTTTCAGCCAGGTTTCGATCAGCTTCAGGCGCAGAACCTTCTGGGCCGAAGGATCGTATTCCCCAAGGTTGGGGGCAATTTGGTGGAGTATCTCGAAGATAGTCTTTTCAGCTTTGGGGTCCGGGGTATCGGCGGAAACGGTAGTTTTCAACAGCTCCAGGAGGGGTTGTACGGCCCGGGCGTTCATTGTCTTGAGCTGGTCCTGGGCCTCGGTGCGACTGGCCACGTCGGCTGAGGAAAGCTGGGGGAAGAGTTTTTCCACCTGCAGGCGGTCCAGAGCAAGCTGCTTCTCTTCGGCTCGCTGGAGAATTCCCTGAAGATACTCCTTGTCTTTCGGCGCAAGGCGTTCGTCCAGTTGCCCCAGCGCCGCCTTGGTCAATGAGATCAACGGGAGATACTTTGCTTCCTTCATTAGTTCTCCCAGCCGCTTACGAAGCAATTCGATTCCCGTCTGAAAGGAGTTGGACTCATCCTTTTTCGGCCGATCGTCCAGGACCTTCGCGAAGCCCGGATCGTTCGCCGCCAGCATCGCGGCCAGATAGTCAAACCAGACAGACTGCTGCACCTGACGGGCCACGTTGGAACTTGGGCGGGAAGTGGCGCCGAGTAGGGCGTAGGCTTCGGCCATGATGGGCACCGCCTCATCGGCCCGGTCGGCTTTGACCAATTCGCCGCCCAAGTCCCGCAAAACCTCCATCGTCAGGGGCGATTTGGCCGCTTTCAGGGCGGCGACGTACAACTGTAGAATCTGAATTCGCAGGGCGGCGGTTTCTTTTTGTTCCCTCAGGTTTTTCAGGACTTCGGTAAAGATATCGGCGTCGGCCTTCCGGCAGATCGCCAGCACGCTGTCCACAGCTTCTTTTCGCACGGTCGGGTCCGACTCAACTTCGGCGTCGGTTCGCTGAAGGATCGTCTGGAGGTAGTCCTGCCCTCCGAGTTTGGCCAGTGCGGCGATTCCCGCCTGCCGTACGCCCCGATCGGCGTCCACGATCAGCGGGACTATCAGCGGCGCAGCATCCCTCGCCTCCAGGTGTGAAAGCCCCGCCACGCCCGCCAGACGTATGATTCCGGCCGGGTCTTTCAACGCCTCTTTCAGCACCCCCACAGCCGAAGGATCCCCCAACACTCCCATCGCCGTCAGCAACGCCTCGCGGAGCTTCACGCCGTTTTTTTCAGCGGAAGCCTGCTCGTATCGCTGAATCAGCACTTTTCCCGCCTCTGTTTTTTGCTTACCGTTGAGGGGCTTGTCTGCGACGATGCGTCTCAGCGCCTCTGCGGCGGCGGCGGCTTCATCGTTATCCTGGGTATGGATTTCCCCCAGCACGGCCGAGAGGAGAGCCTCGGAAGACTTCAGCAGACCGAGCGCCTTGAGCAGGCCCACTCGCACGTCGGGTATTTTCTCCGCACTCAAACGCCTCAGCAGAAGATCCGTCGTCTTCGGATCGGGGAGGCTTGCTTCGAGCATCGCCGCCGCCTGGCGAACGCGTGGGTCGGTGTCGGACAGCATTACCCGCACCCGCTGGCGCAGTTCGGGCGGGATTTTTTCATTCGACGCGATCATCTTGTCCGTCAACGTCGCACCCAGCAGGCGAACGTCCCCGAGCGAATCCTTGAGCATCCCCAGCACTATCTGGGGGCGTTGCGTCTTGGCCGATGTGTTGTACAGATCCTCCATGGCCTTGATCAACCGCTCCCGGAGCTGGGTGTTTTCCTTTTCCAACGCCATCCTCGCTCGGATCAGCCCGTCGGCTATCTCCTTCAACCACGACAACTGGTCCTTATCGCGGTTTTTTCGCCACCAGGCCTGCCACAACAACCGGCTGGAACCGAACCTCCGGATATTGGTCAATTGCTTGAGCGATTCCACCGCCGCCGAACGAATCGTAGGATCGGGGTCGCCCAATAAGTCGATCAGCACCTGGATGCACGGTTTGGTGATAACCCCGCTGAGGGCCTTGATCGTCACAACCCGCACCGCGCGATCGAGTTTGGTATCCCGCGCCACGCCAATGAGCCGGTTCGTCACCCCGTTGTTCGAATACGCCGCCATCGCCTGCGCCGCGGCGGGTCTAACCGACGGCTCATCGCCGATCAACATTTGCAGTAGGAGTTTGATAAATTCCTTTTGTCCCCCGCCGTTCTCGGCGATTGCCTCGGCCACCGCGCGCTGCGCACCGGGGTTTGACGAATCCGCCAGAAACTGCTGGAGGGCAGCAATAGCTTCGGGATATCGCTTGCTCAAAAGCAGACGGGCCGATTCCAGTCGGGTCTTCTGCGACCGGGTGGGATCTGAAAGTTGATCCTTGAGGGTTTGGAGTTCCAATTCTTTTTCAGCCGTTAGCGGCTCGGGGGAGACCCCCGGTGCACACACGGCCGCTACCAGCATCACCACCACCGCGGGTAAAAGAAAAACAATCCGGCGAACTGTACTCGTCGTCTCGACCATACCTGCCCATTCTAGTGAAGTGATGTACTTTATTCTGTTTTCTTAAGATTGTCAAATTATCCGGCAAAAAAGCCTCTTTTGTACGTCTCCGAGACTTCAGACCATTGCAAAAGTACGCAGGATTGGTACGATACCCGACATGGCGCCCGAGGAGAAAACCTCACCATCGATTACATATAAGCAGACCGGCGTGGACATCGAGGCCGGCCAGAAGGTGGTCGATCTGATCCGCCCGATGGTTAAGCGGACCCGAACGGCGAGGGTAATGGGCGGTTTGGGCGGTTTCGCCGGGATGTTCCGTCTGGATTTCAACGAGAAACTCTTCAAGCAGAATTATCGGGATCCCGTTCTCGTCGCCTGCACGGACAGTGTCGGAACGAAGATGCTCGTGGCCATTCGCATGAAGAAGCTCGACACGATCGGGATAGACTGCGTGGCGATGAACGTTAATGACATGATCTGCTGCGGGGCCGAGCCGTTGTTCCTCGTGGACTATCTCGCCGTCAACAAGGTCGTTCCCACCCAGGTGGCGGACATTATCAGAGGCGTTACCGAGGGTTGCATACAATCCGGGTGCGCCCTTTTGGGGGGCGAGACGTGCGAGATGCCGGATGTGTACCGACCGGGCGACTTCGACATTGCCGGTTTCGCCCTCGGCGTGGTGGAGCGAAAGCGGATCATTGACGGGTCCGGTGTCGAATCGGGCGACGTGGCGATCGCCCTGGCGTCGGATGGGCTGCACTCCAACGGCTATGGGCTGGCGAGGCGCGTGCTGCTGGACATCGCCGGATATAAGCTCACCGAACGGCCCGCCGAGCTCGACGGGCGAAGCGTCGGCGAAGAGTTACTGCGCCCCACTCGCATCTACGTGAAATCCGTTCTGGACGTCCTGAAGCAGTACAAGGTCAAGCGTGTGGTCAAGGCGATGGCGCACATTACCGGCGGCGGGCTGCCGGACAACCTGCCCCGCGTCCTCCCCCCTGGGCTGACCGTCCGAATCAAGCGAAGCAGTTGGCAAGTACCGCCAATTTTCAAGCTCATCGCACGCAAAGGCCCCGTCGATCAGATCGAGATGTCGCGCGTGTTCAACATGGGCGTGGGATTCGTGATGATCGTCGCGCCCGACTTTGCGAGATCCATCATGAATCGCCTGAGACGCAGCGGCGAACGCTGCTGGGTCCTCGGGAAGGTCAGGAGGGGCGGAAGCGAACTACTGTGGAGCTGAACCGTTGCGACCAATCTGTGGGAACATCCGGGGCCCAAGAGCGTCCTATACCATAGAGATTCGATTCCGCCGGAAAGAGTGTATCATGGTAAAATGGGCGCAAACAATAGGATTCGCCACCGCTATCGTCTTTTGGAGTGTCGTTCCGGGTTCGGTTCCGGGTGGGGAAACTGGTGGAAGTCTTCCCTCCCAACTCGTCTGCATCAAGGGCGTACCTCACATCCGCCAGAAGCCGGACTTCTGCGGTGAGGCGTGCGTGGCGATGTGGGCGCAAAAGCTCGGATACAAGATAACCCAGGACGATGTCTTCAACGCCTCGAAGCTGAATCCATCTCTCGGGAGGGGCTGCTACACACCGAACCTCAAAAACGCCCTGCTGGCGCTGGGGTTCAAAGTCGATTCCGACAGGGACATCTGGAAGCCCGTCCGGACCGTCCGCACCGACGCAGAGATGAAAGCCCGGTTCAAGGACCTCTGCGCCGATCTGCGAAAGGGAATTCCGTCTATTGTCTGCACCCGGTACGACGAGAAACCAAAGAGCCCAGAGCACTTTCGCCTGATCCTCGGGTACGATCCCGGCAGCGATGAGGTAATCTACCACGACCCGGCGGAAGAAAATGGCGCGTACATGCGGATGAAGCAATCGGACTTTCTGAAGCTCTGGCCGCTGAAATATCGCACGAAGGAGTGGATCGTCATCCGCTTTCGCCTCCGGGGAGGGAAGATCAAGCCCCCCAAGCTTCCCAGAGGCGGGGAGAAAACCCTCACCAGCGCCGATTACGCCCAACACATCCTGAAACTGAAGCGCCAGCCCCTTCTGGAAAACCTGACGTACGTGGTGGAAAAACCTTTTGTGGTTGTCGGGAACGAGAGTCCTTCCGCTGTCCGTCGGCGGGCGGCGAAGACCGTCCGCTGGGCGGTCCGCCTGCTCAAGAAAGACTTTTTTGCAAAGGACCCCGACCACATTATCACGATCTGGCTGCTGGGCGACAAAAGCAGCTATGCCGCCGTCGCCAAGGCCGTTACCCATTCCCCCCCGAAAACGCCGTTCGGGTTCTTCAGCTCCTCTCAGCAGTGCATGGTCATGAACATCGACACGGGCGGAGGAACACTGGTCCACGAGATCGTCCACGCACTTCTAGCGCCGAACTTCCCCAAGTGCCCCGCCTGGTTCAACGAGGGTCTCGCCAGCCTGTACGAGCAATGCGACATAACAGACGGCCGAATCGTGGGATACACGAACTGGCGCCTGGCGGGGCTTAAGAAGGCGATTAGAACCGGCGCCGTCCCCTCATTCAAAAAACTGACCGGGGCAACGACGCGTCAGTTCTACGGGGCGGGTAGCGGAGTACGTTACGCCCTGGCGCGATACCTATGCTACTACCTCCAGGAAAAAGGACTGCTGCGGGCGTTCTACAAGCAATTTCACGCCAACTACGAGCAGGACCCCACCGGATATAAGACCCTTGTTGAAATCCTGCACGCCCGGGATATGGACCAGTTCAAAAAAGAATGGGAAAAGTATTGCATGAAGCTCCGGTTTTCGGGATAAGTTTCCACTTTTCGTGAACAGGGAGTTCCGGTGGCGATGCCTTAATCTCTCTGCTACAATACTTAAATGCCGAATTATCACACTATTGTCTTTGACCTGGATGGAACGCTGACCGATCCGACGAAGGAGATGATCAGCTCCGCCCGTTATGCGCTGGAACAATTCGGTATCCGGGAGACGGACCCCGAACGACTGAATTTGTTTATGCAGGTGCCCCTGCTGCATTGCTTTGAGGAACATTTCGGATTTTCCCAGGAGCAGGCCGACCGGGCCTTTATCCATTACTGGTACTATGCGGGCACCTTCGGTGTTAAGGAGAACATCCCATATAAAGGCATGCCGGAACTGCTGGGGAAATTGCACCAGAGAGGCACAACCCTCTGCGTAGCCACCGCCCGGAAGACCAAAAATGTCGAGCAGATTCTCAAGGCCTCCAAACTTGACGGGTATTTCTCTTTCGTATTGGGGGCCAGCGAAGATGAAACTCGACGGACGAAAAAGATGATCCTCTTCGACCTGCTTTGCGAGTTGCCCGAGTATTCCAACGAGGATGTCCTCATGGTCGGCGACCGGGTGGTCGACCTTACCGGCGCCCAGGACAACGGTATTGATTCCATGGCCGTTACCTACGGCCAGGAACCGGTCGAGGCCCTTTCCCGCACCAATCCCACCTATATGGTAGACAGTGTCGAGGAGATGAAGGGGATCCTGTTGAATGAGGAAACACCAGGAGAAAGGTCGGGTTGATTTCGACTTTTCAGTTGGAATTTCCCAAAGATAGGCGGCATAATATGGCTCGACACTCTTACAACCGCTTGCGAACGGACAATCGCCATGGCGGATAAGACAACCATTCTTGTCGTTGGTTCGATCAATATGGACCTGATCGTGCGCACCGGTCAGTTGCCCGCACCGGGCCAGACCGTCCTGGGTCGAAACTTCACTACCGAACCTGGCGGTAAAGGGGCTAACCAGGCCGTTGCAGCGGCTCGGTTGGGCGGGAACGTGCGCATGATCGGATGTCTCGGGTGCGATTCCTTCGGGCGGACCCTCCGCAAGAGACTCGAAAATGAAGGTATCGACGTCGAACACGTTATGCAAACCGAAGAGGCCCCAACCGGTATAGCCATGATTGTCGTGAATAGTCAGGGGGAGAATTCTATTGTCGTCGCCGCAGGGGCTAATTCTCTGGTTACACCCGACGATATTTACACCCGCGAGGAACTCTTCGCCGAGGCGGCGATAGTTCTTCTGCAACTGGAACTACCCTTACCCGCGGTGCGGGCAGCCATTGACCTGGGGCGGCGGCACGGCGCCAAAACGATCCTCGATCCGGCTCCGGTGCCGAAACACTTTTCCAACGAACTCTGCCACGTGGACATCTTCGCCCCGAACGTCACGGAGGCGGAGATTCTCACCGGCCAGAAGGCCTTGGAGGAGCGAGTGGACAAGGCCATCGCCACGCATTTCATCACTCTGGGTGCGAAGACCGCCATTATGAAGCTGGGCTCTCGCGGGTCTTTGGTGGTCATGGCCGACGGGCACTTCTACCGCGTCCAGCCATATAAGGTGAAGGTCCAGGACTCGACCGGCGCCGGGGACGCGTTCAACGCCGCCCTGGCGGTGACCCTCTGCCGTGGGGACCGCATGCACGCCGCGGCCAGGTTCGCCAACGCCGCCGGAGCCCTCGCCTGCACCAAATTCGGCGCCCAAACCGCACTCCCCACCGCCATCGAAGTCAAAATGCTCATGGACGATCAACCAAGATAGGCAAACGCGATACGAGCTGTCAGCGAGCAGCTTTCAGCGATCAGCAAGAGCCGGGCTGAAGCCCGGCCTACGCATCCCTCTTCCCTATTTGCCTCTTCCCTATTGCCTATTTGCCTACTTGCCTATTGCCTATTTGCCTACTTCTCAATCCTGCGGCTGGTCGCCGTCTTCGAGTTTCTGGGTGATCTCATGCACTCCGGTGAGTTTTCGGCGCAGGGTGGGGTTGTTGTCCTTCAGCAGGAGCTTATCCTCCAGGACGAGCGCATCGAGGTTACTGGCGACGAAGGCCTGGATCGCATCGCCTGCGGTGCAGACGATCGGTTCTTCGTGCATATTGAATGATGTGTTGACGACGGATGGGATCCCGGTCAACTCCTTGTAACCGGCGAGCACGTCGTAGTAGAAGGGGTTCTGCCGGCGGGAGATGTACTGTGGCCGGGCCGTACCGTCCACGTGGACCACGGCGGGGGAGTTACGTTTCATGAAGTCCGTACAATCGTAGCAGACTGTCATAAACCCGGCGGTGTAAGCGCTCTTTAGGCCGTGGACATAACACTTCTCGGCGTCCTCGATGAGCGTTACGGGCGCGAAGGGCATGAATTCAGTTCGCTGGAGCTGCCTGTTCAGCCAGTCGTTTACGGACGGATCGGTGGCGGCGTACATTATGGACCGGTTGCCCAGCGCTCGCGGGCCATATTCCATTTTTCCACGGCAGATGGCGACGATTTTATTCTCGGCGAGCAGTTGCGCCACTCGGGCGGGCAGGACGTCCGTCGCTACATCCTCGAACACCAGCTCGTAATCCCGCGTGAGTCGATCGATTTCGTCTTGGTCCGGGGCGGGACCAAAGTAAACCGTCTCGACCCGGAACGCCCCGGGGTCGTCCGCCACCTCCGCCCAGCACGCCAGGGCAGCCCCTAGGGGCTGTCCGCAGTCGCTCATCCCCGGATGCACGTAAATTTCATCCACTGCGTCAAGTTCGTTGATCCGCTGGTTGAGCTTCACGTTTCCGTGGACCCCCCCGACCAACGCCACATTGCGGACATCCGGGAAGCGCTGCAGGTATCGTTCGACGAGGGCGACGACGGCCTCTTCCAGCGCGACCTGCCATGCAGCGGCGATGTCCTCGCGACTATAAGGGCGCAGCGGGCGTGGCAGGCGGCGGTTGGGCTTGCGCTTGCGATAGTCCCACCGCCAGAGGTGCACGTCCGGGGAGAGGTAAAAGTCGTCGCGGTCCTCTTCGAGGTGGAACAGCCCGCGAGCGTAGTCGCCCGCCGCGCTAGGGTCGCCCAGGGCGGCGAGGCCCGTAATCTTACCCTCGTGCCTGGCCGGACGAAAGCCCAACAGCAGCGTGATGGTCTCGTAGAACCTCCCGGGCGAGTGAGGCCAGGGAATATCGAGTATCTTCTCAATGACCCCGTCTCGCCCCAGGTACACGCTGGATGCGTTGATAAAACTCGCCGCCTCCATGACGAACAGAAGGGCAGAGTCGAAACCGCTGCAGTAATACGCCGTGGCGGCGTGGGCGTAGCCGTGCTCGTAGGATCGCTGCTCACCGGCGAAACCCTGATCGCCGAGCCGCCCTCGCAGTTCGTCCCACCTCTGCTGTCGCTTCGCACTGGATCGCCTGTTCGTCAGCAGCATGCGTCGATAGTATTTTCCCATCGCCCAGAGACGCGGACCGAAGTATCCCGGCGCCCGGCGCCACGTCTCGCTAAACTGGGCTTTCTTGAACCTTCGTCGGCTGGTGAGGTACCCGTCCGCGCCGATATCGTCGCTGACGGCGAGGTAGTCCAGGTCCGCCGGTCCCAGCCCGGCGCACTCCAACACCGCCCGGACAGCCTCGACGGGTGTGGCGTCGGACATCTTCTGGCGGTCCAGTCGCTCCTGTGAAACGGCGTGGATCACCCGCCCGTTCGTGACAACCGCCGCGCCGCTTTCGTGCGTATTGAAATGAATGCCCAGAATGTTCACGGGGCTGAGCATAGGGAGTTTTTTTACTGTAAACAAAGAAAAACCGCCGATTCCATGGTCGTCGTGACATCGGCTTGCCTTTCGAGTGGGATTGAGGCATCATCTAAAGTCGGTATGGTTTATCGAAGCAAACTCGACTGGATCGAGCGGTTTGTTCGTAGCGAGACTGGTGACGGGAAGGCGGTGCTGGACCTCGGGTGCGTCTGCCACAACCTGGACCAGACGGCCGTGCCTTGGCTGCACGGGTTTCTCGTCCGGTGCGCCGGGCGTGTCCTCGGGGTGGACTATCTCCCGGATGAAATCCAGCGCATGCGCCGGGAAGGGTACGACGTCGTCTGCGCCAACGTCGAGGAAATGGACCTGCAGGAAACCTTCGACGTGATCGTCGCCGGGGACATTATTGAACATCTCGGTGACGTTTCCCGTTTCATCGAGCGCGTCCGGGCGCACCTGAGGCCCGATGGGGTGTTCCTGGTAACCACGCCGAATCCGATCACCTGGGTACGTTTCCTGCGGATCCTGCTGAAGGGCCACGCCGGTTCCAACAGGGAGCACACCTGCTGGTTCACGGGAAAGGTGCTGCGGCAACTCGCCGGCGGGTGCGGGCTGGAAGTCGTTGAGGAGGCGTTCGTGGACGACACGAGGCTGTTCTATCCCTGGTTCAAACGGCAGAAGCGCTGTTCGCCCGCTCGTCGCGTTTTACGGAACGTTGGGCGATTTCTCTCAATGCTGCTGATATGGCGCCCCGCGTTGCTCGCCCAGTCCATCCTCTGCCGGTTCCGCCCCCGCTTGAGCGAGACCGTCTGCATGGCGTTCCGCGTCGCCGGTAAAAAAACGTAATTGCCTGAAGCCATGTCTTTTCCGCGGAGCGGACGGGAATGTGCGCCCCCGGGCCCTTCAAGTTGAACTTTTGGGCGCGCCTTTCTTTTTACAGCCCCAACCCGACCTTTACGTCAATGGGCACTTCCAGCTTGTCAACCTTCGTAAAGTAGGTGATCCTGACCGTAACAAGTTCGGACATCATCTTTTCCGCGCCCTTGGGAGCTGTTTTATCCTTGGGGCCTTTTTCCTTCTCTTTGGTGAGGGAGTAGTACAGATCGTAGGTCTTATTCTTGTCCCAGCCCATGCTGCTTTGCCCTGTCTTGCGGCTTTTGATTTTTTTACCGTCCGCACCGATGAATTCAATCGTCTTGATCGCCGAGTGCGACTTGTCGGACGTAAGCGTAATCTGAAGGTTATTCTCCCCGAAGGCCTGGATGTTTTTGATCTTGAAGAGACAGGGCCCGACAGTAATCTCCGAGCCTTCCTTCAGCAGAAGGCGTTTTTGCTCTTCAGTCTTTTCGTCTACCCCGGTCTCGACCACAACCTTCCCCCGGAAGTGGATTTCCTTCGCGCCAGGGGCAGGGGTTTGCGGAGCCGTCATGCTGAACATCGCCGTGTGGTGATCGTCGGAAACGCTGGGTAACAATCCCATTTTAGCCTTGTTCAAGGTTGAGGGCTTTAGCAGGTCCGTACCCTTCTGATCGGTGAACAACTCGATCTTGGCGGATTCCTTATCGAACCGGGTGAAGAAGCGGGTTTTGTCGGTGATGGCAAAATGGAGCGCCGTTCCCCTGGGAAGTCCCCTTACCACCGATCGGTCGAACTTGTCGTTCGGGTCTCCCTTGGCGATGGACAGGCCTACCACCTCTACCTTCACCTCGGGGTCCTGGGGCTTGGTGCCGGTTTCGTCCTGAGCCCGGCAGAGCGGCGCGTAAATCAGGCCCGATACCAAAGCGGCAATTAGAAATATGGGAAGTATTCGTCTCATCGTTTTGCCCTTTCCTGTTTGTGGAGCGGTTTGGGTGTCTCCAGGGAAAATCATATATCACCTCACCTTTGACGGCAAGTGGCTGGAGTGGGAGATTGTTTCCCGCGGGAGGTTCCGCGTTTCATTTCCGACCGCAGGGGCAAAGCTCCGTTCGCACGTTCGGCCGCACCCCACGCACTCGATGAAATTGACAAAGGGTAGTGAGCAATCGACAATCCCTGGATGCAGACATTGAAGGAAATCCAGGCCTTGCTGGACCAGGCCGGCGCCCGCCCGCAAAAACGCCTCGCGCAGAGCTTCCTGATCGACCTGAACCTTATGGGCAAGCTGCTGGAGATCGCAGAACTTAGGGGCAACGAAACCATATTGGAGGTTGGGGCAGGAACCGGCTCGTTGACGGAGGAGCTCCTGCGGGCGACACCGGCCGGTCGGGTGATAGCCGTGGAAATCGATCGTGGCCTGGCCAGGTTGCTGCGAAATCGGTTCGCGGAACAACTATCCATCCGCTCGAACCTGACGTTGATTGAAGGTGACGTACTGGGTGGAAAAAACCGCATCTCGCCGGTGGTTCTCACGGCGGCCGGACCCAGGGCGAACCTGGTGGCCAACCTGCCTTACAGCATCGCCACCCCGATGGTGGCCGAGTGCATGCTGGAATCGTGGCGGTCGCTGCGGGGCGAGGGCGTACGATTCGATCGCCTGACGTTCACCGTGCAGCACGAGGTGGCTGAACGATTCGCCGCGGCGCCGGGGCGAAGGGCGGGCAGGGCGTATGGGCAGGTAAGCGTGATTTTAGGGCTGCTGGGGCGGGTGAAGCTGGGCCCGGTGATACCGCCAACGGCGTTCTGGCCGCAACCCAAGGTCTCCAGCCGAATCGTCCGCGTGGATTTCGACGCCCACACCGCTGGGCAACTGCACGACGTCGTCATCCTCCGCGCCGTGCTGAACATGGTCTTTACTCAGCGTCGCAAGCACATTTCCTCCACCGCCCGAGCGCGGGGTGCGGTGTTTGGTCCTCGGGTTTTTTCCGATGCGCTTGAAAAGGCCGGTGTCAATCCCACCGCCCGGGCAGGTGAACTGCCCCCGGAGGCGTATCGGGACCTGGCCAATGTGCTGTGCGACTTGAAATGACACCACGACAGCAAGTAAAGGTCTTGTCAACAATCCGATGATTTTGTACATTTATGCTGATCTTGGAAAAGAATTTCACCAGATAAAAGGCTGCGACATGAGTGAAGATGAAAAAAACGCCAATGCCAGCCCATGTAAAGGCAAGGCGTTTTTCGATCGGGCGGACGAGGTCGCCGACACCGGCAACTGGGATTTCGCCATCGAGATGTACGTCGAAGGCCTCCGCCGGGAACCGGACAACCTTCAGCGGGGGCACAAGAAATTGCGGGAGGTGTCGCTGAAGCGCAAGGTCCAGGGTGGGAAGGGCCCCGGGACGAGAGAGCAGATCAAGCGCCGCGCCGGGAAGGACCCGCTCGAAAACCTCACCAACGCCTCCTACCTGCTGGCCAAGGAACCAGGACAGGTTAAGTACATGGAGCAGCTTCTGAAGGCGGCGACGGAACTGGACCTGAGCGAAGTCATCCGCTGGATAGGCAATATCATGCTGGAGACCCAGAAGCAAACCAAGAAACCCAACAAACGCATCTGCCTGATAATTACCGACGCCTTGGACAACGCGGGGCACTACGACCTGGCCATACTGGCGTGCAATCTGGCCATATTGACTGCTCCAGATGATCCGGAACTCGAATCGCGGCTTGGGCAACTGGGCGCGAAATATACCATCTGGAAGGGGAAGTACGGGCAGGAGGGCGACTTCTCCAAGAGCATCAAGGACATAGATGAGCATAAGAGGTGGATGCAGCAGGATATGCTGGTTAAGGATGACGACTACCTCAAGCAACAGATCGCCCAGGCGGAGGAGGAATACCGTCAAAGCCCCACAGTGGCGGGTAAAATCAATGCCTTTATCGACGCGTTGCTGAAATTCGAGGACGAAACCTATGAGAACCAGGCCATCGACGTCCTGAACAAGGCCCATAAGGATACCAGCGCTTACCAATTCAAGATGCGCGTCGGAGAAATCCGAATTCGACAGATGAGCCGCCAATTCCGCAAACTTCGCGATGCGGGTGACAATGAAGGCGCAACCAACCTCGCCCGCGAGCAACTGGAATTCGAGGTCACCGAATACGCCGAGCGCGCGGAAAACTACCCGACCGACCTTTCCATCAAGTACGAACTGGGCAGGCGATTGTTCCTGTCAGGAAAGTACGATGACGCCATCGGGATTCTGCAGCAGGCCCAGCGGGACCCGCGACACTTCGTAACGGCGATGAATTATCTCGGGCAGGGGTTCATGAAGAAAAATTGGTGGCAGGAGGCGATCGAAACTTTCGATAAAGTCCTCGCCAAGGACCTCACCGAACGGCGCGCGATCGACGTTCGTTACAATCTCGCCTTGTGCTACGAACAGATGAACGACCTCCAAATGGCTCAAAAGCAGTTCTCGCAGGTGGCCCAGATCGATTTCAATTACAAGGATGCTCGAACCCGGCTGGAGGCCGTTCGCAAAAAAATAGAGCAAACCGATTCCAAAGGCTGAGTGGTCTGTTACATGCGATATCCAACTCATACCATGCAATCTCTGCCGCCAATATTTACCGTAGCGATGTAGCTTGAGAATACTTGCCTCAATATGTTGCGGTAGCTCTATTTTAATATACCTTCGATAGGGGGTCTTCCCTTTGCTATTGCTTCTTCCACGGAAATCCGTGCGGGAACTACTAGAGAAATACTAATTAATGTCAAATTAGTAGTTGATCCCGGCCGCAGTGGCTATATACTAAATTAGTAGTAATTAGTAGTTGATTAGTACCTTGCCCTACTTTGGAGTTGCTTGATATGAAAATGCCTGAACGGGCGCCGAACACTGATGAGATACTCGGGAAGCTGGCGCCCAAGCGATTGGAAGAGGTCTATCGGGCTACTCGTAAAGCGGCAAACGATGGAAATTACCACCATTGGGACAAACTGCGACGTCTGTCCCCGCCTGGTGATCTTTCGCACGAAGAGTGGTGGGTCGCCCTCAAAATGGCCCGTTGGGGTCTGATGAACGCTATTCCTCTTCAGGACTCAACCGGTACACGGTTCCAGTTCGCCCTCCCCGACCCGATACCTGAGCATCTTCACCACATTGACCAGGACGCCGCCGGTATAATTACGATGGACCAGAGCGAGCTTACCAATCAAAGCACAAAGGACCGTTACCTTGTTCGCTCCCTGGTCGAAGAAGCCATAACCTCCAGTCAATTGGAAGGAGCTGCAACCACACGCCTCGTCGCTAAGGAAATGCTTCGTTCGGGCCGCGCGCCAAGAGACACCGGCGAAAGAATGATCCTTAACAACTACCTGGCCATGCAGCAAATCAGCAAGCTCAAGGATACGGAACTATCCGAAGAATTGATTCTGGATTTGCACAGAACCATCACGGACAAAACCCTGGATAACCCTTCCGCAGGGGGGAGATTTCGACGTCCCGGCGAAGATGTCAGGGTGATGACTCCTTACAACGAGACTCTTTACACACCACCTCCCGCCGATGGTTTGAAAGACAGGGTCAGGGCGATGTGTGATTTCGCAAACGAAAAAACGCCGAATAGATTTATTCATCCGGTAATTCGGTCAGTTATTCTTCATTTTTGGCTGGCGTATGACCATCCTTTCTGCGACGGGAATGGCCGATGTGCGCGAGCCCTCTTCTACTGGTCCATGCTCCGACAGAGATATTGGCTTCTTGAATTCACGTCTATCTCTCAGATCATCAGGAAAGCCCCCGCGCAATATGGAAGGGCCTTTCTTTACACAGAGACAGATGACAATGACTTGACCTATTTTATCCTCTACCACTTGAAGGTGATCCGAACAACGATCGCGAGGTTGCATACATACATCAAGAGGAAATCCGAGGAGATTAGTCGCACAGAGCAGTTGACAAGGGCATCAATCCTTCTCAATCACAGGCAAAAGGCTCTTTTGAGTCATGCGCTGCGTCATGCAAACGCCGTATACACCATTCGATCACACGCCACCAGCCACGATGTCGTATATCAAACTGCAAGAAGCGATCTGTTGGACTTGAGTGGTAAAGGCCTCTTGGTTCAGGACAGGAGCGGAAGGACTTTTATTTTTCGTCCGGTGCAGCAGCTCCAGGAGAAGCTGCAAACGTTCGAATGACGCCTTCGCGTCCATCGGCCGGGTTTGCGAATTATTCCTCCGGTAAGCTTCGCTGTTGGCGCAGGTCTTCGATCTTGTCCATTTGCCGCTGGAGGACGTTGGTGCGGGTGGTGCTGACTTTTTGGTACTGCTCGGAGGCCTGTTCGAGACGCTTCCCGAGCGCGTCCAGTTCGATGTTGTAGTTGATCCACTGCTTGTTGAACTCGCTCAGGATGGTGATTACCTCGTCGGCGGTTTTCATAATGTTGGCGTTCTCGGCGGCCTGGCGGATGACGGACAGCATCGCGTAGAGCGTCAGCGGACTGGCGAGGACGACCTTTCGCCCCAGGGCCTCGTCGATCAGGTCCGGTTGCGATTCCAGCACCAGCGAGAAAATCTGCTCCGAAGGGATAAACACCAGCACGTAAGGGACGGTCCCGCCTTTGGTGTCGACGTATCCGCGTTTGGCGACCGCGGTGACGTGGCCTCGAACGTCGCGAATAAGCTGTTGCAGCCCGGCCGCCCGGGCGTCGTCACTTTCGGCGTCGAGGTAGACCTTGTAATTTTCCAACGGGAACTTGACGTCCATGTTGGCCTTCAGATCGTTGGGCAGCAGAAACGTGAAGTCCGGGCGCGTGGCGCGGTCCTCTTCGGACGCGTCGGCCGATTGCTTGATGTAGTTCACGCCCTCCGCCAGCCCGGCCAGTCGCAGGACGTCCTCAGCCATCCGCTCGCCCCACGCCCCGCGACGCTGCGTGCTGCCCAGAATTTTGTGCAATTCACCCGTCGTCGTCGCCAGGGACCCGATTGAACCGCTCAACCGCCCGAACTGCTCCTTGCGGTCCTTCTCGACGGTGTGAAAATACTCGCTCAGCTCGGCCAATCGCTTGTTGATATGCTGGATCGACTGGTCGATAAGCTGCTTTTTGGAGTCCAGCATCCCCGCAGCCTTCTCGCCAAGCCGTTGAGTGTTGGCGTCGAGCGCCGCGACGGCAAGGGAATCGAACGCCTCGCGCATCTGCTGCTGGATCTCACCCATCTCCCGCCGGGCCGCCTGTTTCCGCAAGCCCGTCAGCACCAGCATCAATACGACGCCGACAACCAACCCCACAACCAGTCCAATCGCAAATGCCATGCACGGGATTGTAGCGAAATATCGAATATCGAACAAGGAATGTCGAACTGATAACGAGAAAGGATTCTTACTCGTTGTCATACTGAGCGAAGGCCAAAGGCCGGAGTCGAAGTATCTCGTCCCCGGAAAAAACCCTGCCACTGCTACTCTGCGAAGCTGCGCTTCGCTGCGAAGCACGAGAAAGGCCACAGAGGGCACAAAGTTCACAAAGGTTTTCTCAAAAGAAGAGTCCGCAAAAAAGGATCACCCCGTTCACCCAAACGTCGTCCGAAAAAGGATGGTTACATTTAGGGTCTTAGCGGGCGGGCTCTCCCGGGAGGCGGACCTTTCGGGGCTTCCGCTTCAGAAATATATCCATCTTTGTTTCTATCATGATAACGAAAACGATTTTGGGGGCCGTCAAATTCTGATCTGGATACTTTACCATCACCATCTCTATCAAGCCGTTCAACAAATTTTCTCCCCCCGAATGGGGATCTGGAAATTCCTTTTGAACCTCTTTGTCCTTTTCGGGTGGTGCTTTCGGATCTTTTGACATTGTCCGGGTAGTTGCTTTTATCCTGTGAAGGCGCACGGGTTCTGATTTTGACCGAACCGCCTCTTACGCATCTGACAAAATTGCTACTTCTGCGTGCGTCTCCCTGAGGGCCGTGGAAGGTTGCTCTTCCTGTTTTGGGATCACTTCGCTGTGCACCCGCGCCATGGACATCCATAACCTTACCGCGCATTTTTCCAATCGCCCTCCCGAATGCAACATAGGCGGCATTTTTCCCGGGACGCGGGCCGTCCAGATGTGTGGTTGATGTCCAAAAGTACGGATAATCTTTGACGCCGGCCTCATTCCTAATCGCCGTCGTTTTGAATATCGGATCAATGGCAGGTGAACCCGTAGCCGCTGGAGAACGGGAATAATCAACGATGTGTTGAAGCTCTTTAGCGTTAGGGACCCGCCAATCATCGTATCCCGCGTATACCAGACTCTCCGCATACTTAAGAGCTATCTGCCAGTTCATCCTCCTACCGCTGTCCTTTTGCATCCACATCAGCCCCGTTGCCCGGTCAGTAACCGTCCCATCGCCATTGTCGACAAAATCATTTTCGCCATATTCCTTTCCCCTCACATAGCGCACATAGAATTTCTTTTCTCTTGAGCGGCCGGGCCTCTTGTAGCCATACCCCTTTATCCTCCCGTCGGCAAAATTAACCCCGAACAGTGTCTTATCTCCGTTCATGGTCATGCTCACGGATTTCGTACTCGACAACCACTGGGCGTCAATATATCTTTCCCCAGCGTTGACGTCGCCATAGGCAAAGTCAAAATAATCGGTATTGATAAAGGGTATGGCATTTGATGGAGCTTCGTTATGGGTTCCGCCTCGGCCGCCAAATCCAGTATACCCCCTGAAATCAATAAGAGAATATAGCTCCTTGATGTTAGGAACTCTCCAATTGGTATATCCCCCAACCGTCATTCTCCTGGCAATTTCCTTTGCTTGGACCAGACTTACTTTCTTCTTGTCAACAGCTTTTGACCACATCAGGCCGGTAACGAGGTCGGTTACTGTTCCATCGCCATTATCCCGATAGGAGGGGGTGTTACCTTCATATTGGGCATCCTGACCATAAAATGGTTGTCCGGGCTTAGAGAAGGGAATTTCTCTCGAATTGTTGAAACACCGCACTTGTCCTGTATCAACAATTGGATTGTTCAATCCCCTTTTCCCGATAGAGGCGGGCTCTGGAGATAATTTCTCCTGGGCGTATGTAAAATTGACAGGAATGATAAGAAACAAAGTGGTGCAAACTAAGAGAATCGAATTGGTCTTTATCATTCCTTCTCTCCTGTTCAGCCTGACATAGTTCGGGTAAATTATGCGTTATCGGATTGAGGGACGCAACAGGCAAAAACCGTCCTGTTTTCTCTTGTTCGAAGCCGTGTGTTGGGGGTGGATGGCGGGCGTTTTGTTCTGTCATACTGAGCGAAGGCCAACGGCCGGAGTCGAAGTATCTCGCCTGCGGAAAAGGCCCCGCCACAAAGGCCACAGAGGTCACAAAGGCTCTCAAAAAAAAAGAGTCCGCAAAAAAGGATCGACCCATTCACCCAAACGCCGCCCGAAGAAATGTGCCCACCACCCCCATTGGACTTACGATAGCTTAACGAAAAAGCTCAGCGGTGGCGCTTGTCTGCGTCCGCTGCACGCGATGGTTGTTTTGTTTCTCCGAGTTTCATCCGCACTACCATTACAGGTGGAATTTCCGACATGTCCATCCAACGGACACCGCTTGACTCGGTTGCTTCAGGAGGAAAGGCCGGTTCCTCCAATGCATCCACAATAAACCCGAACCGAAATCCAACGTCCAACAGCACATGTAGAGGTCGGTGGAAGTAATACTGCGGCTCAGGCTGGCCGATAATCCCCTCCGTCTTGCGTGCCTCCGGCGTAAGGTACTTCAAGACCTTGACTCCCTTCCTCACAATATGTCTCCCCGTCTGCTCTTCGTACATCTCCAGAAAACGCTGAACGGCGGACGAATGGAAGCAAGGGTGAACAACCGAAAACACAAAACAGCCCTTCGGTTTCAACAGTTTAACCAACGATCTCATAAGGGGTTCCAGGCATGGCATGTCCATTAAGGCCATGGTGCAGACCGCTCGGTCAAATTCGTGAACGCCCAGAGAGAGCATCGCTTCCTCATTACAGGCATCCATGACGTGATAGTCCACCTCGACACCTTCAGCGTCGCTGCGCTGACGGGCGCGTTCAATGAACCTGACGCTGTAGTCGACACCAACAACTTTCGCCCCAACCTTCGCCAAGTGTCGTGCAAACCGCCCCGCTCCGCAGGCAACGTCAAGAATAGAATCACCCGGGCATACCTGGAGGAGTCGCTCCGTCGCAGGCTCGATCAACACCTCCTGGAAAGCGTTACCGTCGCCAATCTGGTCGTCCCACCAGCATGCGTTTTCGTCCCAAATCCGACGGTTCTCATCAGTGTGCTCAGGAAACTCCGAATTGCGTTTCATCTCAAATATTCTTCTTGCTCCAAGCCAACAGATATTAACCAACAGAATCCGGGTGGAGTATGCGTTATCGGATTGAGGGAAGCAACAGGCAAAAACGGCTCTGTTTTCTCTTGTTCAAGGCGCATTCCGAAATCCGCAACCTGCCGGCCGGCAAGGGAGCTTGCAATCGAAAGCCCGTTTGCATCGCCATTTTTGAGTGCCTCTCTGGCGGTCGAAACGTTACAGTATTCGTGCTATGAGTTTACCTATAGTTTCCATTGTGGGCCGTCCTAACGTCGGGAAGAGCAGTCTGTTGAATTGCCTGGCCCGTCGGCGGATATCGATTGTCGCCCCGACGCCGGGCGTAACGCGCGACCGGGTCAGTGCGACGATCGCCCTGGGCGATAGGGAC
>SDBT01000920.1_pt1 | contig 49312 bp, 39 predicted proteins | sample 2277101 | NCBI WGS metagenome assembly SDBT01 (sample SAMN10404973, study PRJNA504765) | marine sediment metagenome | isolation source: marine sediment core GS10_PC15, 103 cmbsf | place: Arctic Ocean: Southern Knipovich Ridge | collected 2010
GTAGTATGCCATTTTACTCTTAATTAAGAAAAACCTTGTTCAAGGCAAAAACTTGACAATTAAACTAATTTAGTGTATGAAAGTATTTGAAGCATTACTTATTAGAATATGGAAAAAAGAACGGATTTGGAACCATCTGACCTGTATGCTGATAGACGTAAAAGGTTTGCGCTAAATGCAAGAAATGCCATTACTCGTGAACTCAAAAATGATTCTCCTGACGTCAGTATATTTTTTACTACCGCACGAGTGTACTTTACCGAAGACGAACTTGATGATCTCCTGCAAAAAACAGGGCTAAAAGCGCTCATGGAAGCGAGATTAGAGCAAATTCTCGGTAATCTTAAGGCTGCAGATGAGCGTACTTTTAGTTCAGAGCTTGCTCAATTGGATCCTGAGAGAGAATCCAAGCTATCAAAGCAACTTCGCAATGTATCATGGCTTCGAGGAATCGATATATCCCAAGGCATTGCTAGGGCAGGACTAAGTAAAGCTCAGGCTGAATTCATGCTTCAGAAATTTATGGAAACCGCTCAAGATTATTTCTATGAAACGATTCAGAAGGTGGCCGATATTTTTCCAGATGTTGATTTGGATGAGCTTATTAGAAATACAGTTCAGAGACATCTCTTGGCAGATGAGCTCACAACGGGCGAAGTAGAACCAATTGTAAATGGATTCAGTACTGACTGCTCAGAAGTGATAACCGATTGTATCAGGAAGCTCCTAGATCAAAATAATGTAGAAAAAGTGGTAGATATCTGTTTAGATTTTAATGAGGCACAAGGCTTTGAATTTACTAGAGAAGAAATAGCAAAATTACAACCTAATGTTACAAATGCCCGCAGGGAACATAGAGAATTTTCGGACGGACAGGCTGAAGCCCATAGAAAGGGGGAATTAATCGGATCTGATTTAGATGACTACGACCCATACGAATCTTTCAGGAAATGTGAAGAGAGGGCTCGTAACTGTGGATTTAACGTACAAATAGGTCCGGTTGCTATTTAGCCTAAATCTGGGCCTGGATTAAAATAGAAGTGGCATATTACATATAACGTTTGCGGTATATACGAAGAAACGCAATGCTATCATATCATGAACATTGCGTTATTTGGTCGATACTGAGTTTATCGAGGGGTAGGCGTATATACCGCTGCTGGAGGATGTAGCAATAAATTGGTCCCTAATCTGGGAATTATTTTAGGGCAATACTATTTATCGTTTTTCCCACTTTTGTTATCTTTTTTTGCAGCTTCCGAATCAGCCCCATCGTCCTTATGAGGGTCACTTAGAATCGCTTTTAAAACAAACTCCTTATCTCTCGTCAATGATTCATCAAGATATTGAAACTTTTCACCTTTCTTTCCTTTCGCATCACTAGCAGATGTTACTTTTGCTTCTTGATCACCTAAGTTTGTATCTACCTCTTTATCGGTAGTACAGGCAGAATTGACGGAAAGAGCTGTTAAAGCAAGTATAGCGCCAATACTTGCGCGTTTACTTCTTTTTCTCGGCCTGTTGCCATCTTCTCTTGGTGTATTAGCCATAATTATTCTGTTTAATTTGTATTGTAATTATACTCTATATTTGAAATATTGTCAACCTTAGTACCTGAAATAATTCATCTAGAATAGACGCAAATTTATTGTTATTTACGCTAACTAGGTTATATACGAACTTTCGTTCCAAAAATACCGTGATTTTAGGTTTTATCCGACTGTATCTTTCAATGCGAAGCGCTTTTGTTTAAAATGGGAAAGTAAAATGAATAAAGAGGAAGCAAAACAGCGGATCGATGCTATCAAAAAATGGCTCAAGAAGTGGAACTACGAGTATTTTGTGCTAAATCGGAATGATGTTTCTGAAGCGGCGCGAGATAAGATAAAGAAGGAACTTCATGATTTGGAGGGCCAGTTTCCGGAATTTGTTACGCCTGACTCCCCCACTCAGCGGGTGGGCAGTGTGCTTTCGGGCAAATTTGCCAAAATCAAGCACCTTCGTGCCAAACAATCTCTCATGGACTGTTTTTCAGATGAAGAGCTCGAGGCCTGGGAGGAACGGAATTTAAAATTGGTTCCCGGTGAAAAGCTCGATTACATCACTGAATATAAACTTGATGGCCTGAACCTCTCGCTAATTTATGAGAAGGGTAAGCTTCATAAGGCCGTTACTCGTGGCGATGGGGTTTACGGTGAAGATGTTACCCACAGTGTCCGCACTATTTCCAGTGTACCGCTTGCACTGCGAGAGGTCGGCGGGGCGAAACTTGAAGATTATCCGGTTATCGAAGTAAGTGGTGAGGTGTTTATGAGTATTAAAAGCTTTAATGAGCTCAACGAATCAGAAGGGCAGGACTTCGCTAACCCTCGAAACGCGGCGGCGGGAACGGTCAGGCAATTGGATCCACAAGTTTCTGCCAATCGGAAGCTGGATATGTACTTTTATAGTATCTATTTTAACGATAATTCAGTTATTCCTCAGCCGGAATCTCAGAAGGATGCGCTTAAACTGCTACAAGATTTGGGGCTTATGGTGAACACAAATTTTGTTCATCATTCGTCGCTTGCTTCCATCAAAAAAGCAATGTCTGAGGCTGAAAAGAAACGGGACAGACTCCCCTATCACATCGACGGATTGGTGATTAAAGTCAATGACCATCGTCACCAAAATCTACTCGGCTCCACCGCCAAGGCACCTCGTTGGGCTATCGCCTATAAATTCCCAGCTGAGCAGTCCAGTACAAAGGTGCTCGATATCGAGATTCAGGTGGGCCGAACAGGTGCCCTTACACCCGTAGCCATTCTTGAGCCTACACTTGTAGCAGGTTCCACCGTTAGCCGGGCAACATTGCACAACGAAGATGAGATTGAGCGAAAGGATGTACGTGTTGGTGATACGGTGGTTATTCAGAAGGCAGGTGATATTATTCCGGAAGTCGTGGAAGTGATCAAAGATTTGAGAAATGGCAAAGAAAAGAAGTTTAAAATGCCCATCGTTTGTCCTGTTTGTGGTGGCGAAATAGAACGGCCTGAAGGTGAAGTCGTGAGTCGCTGCATGAATAGTGACTGTTTTGCCGTTCATCAACAGCAACTGGAACACTTTGTTTCACGCAAGGCTTTTGATATCGATGGACTGGGAGAAAAAGTGATCGAGCAACTTATCGAGAATCAACTGATTGAGGATGCGGCCGACCTTTTTTATCTGCAAGCCAGTGATTTGATGCCGTTGGATATGTTTAAAGATAAAAAAACTGACAATTTGCTGGAGGCACTTGAGAAATCTAAAATCATCAGTCTTCCCAGATTTATCTTTGCCATGGGCATAAGGCATGTTGGCGAGGAAACGGCAGACTTACTGGCTCAGCATCTTGAGTTGAAGACGAAAACTATCATTCTGAAAAAGGCCCAGAAGAAGAACCAGATGAGTCTTTTTGCGGAGGAAGTAGCCGAAGAAAAGGTTGATGTGGCGGAAATTCCTGAGCTACATGATGAGCTGAAGAAACTGACTATCGAGGAACTCAATGGAATTGAGGGTGTCGGTGAAAAGGTGGCTCAGTCAATTTATGAGTGGATTCAGGATGATAAGACTGAGGCTTATTTAAGCAAATTTGATCGTGCAGGAATCAAGTTACTTGTACCGGTGAGCAATAAGAGCACCAAATTTGATGGGCTCACGTTTGTTATTACAGGCACTTTACCAACGTTGAGTCGCGACCAGGCCAAAGAGCTCATCAAACAGAATGGCGGTAAGGCAAGTAGTTCAGTTAGCAAAAAGACTGATTATGTTCTGGCTGGCTCAGAGCCTGGCAGTAAATATGAAACTGCCGAGAAGCTCGGTGTTAAAATTATTGATGAGAAGAAATTCTTAAATATGCTGTCATGAAGAAGCGAAGCAACTCCAATCATGTCGTTTTGTTTATAATAATCGCCTTGGTTGGCGGCTTTTTGGCAGGGCAGTTTTGGCCGAGTGATCCGGAAGTGATTTATCTTGAAGATGCTGTTATCTACGAGCTCATTGACGAAGTTGGCCCCGCTGTAGTTAGCATTGTGGGCTCAAATTCCCCGGCTAATGGCGGTGCAAGAGGTGGAAGTGGCTTTATTGTTTCCGAAGAGGGCCTGGTGGTTACTAATCGACATGTGGTGGATGAGCCTGAAGCCAATTATTCAGTTAATTTAAGCGATGGCCGCAGTTTTGGAGTTAGCAACATTGAACTTGATGATATCAACGATCTCGCGCTTCTGAAGCTTGTTGACCTTGATGGCAACCTCCCTCCCGATTTACCGGTTGCTTTACTGGGTGATTCAGATGAGATTCAGGTTGGAATGCGGGTGCTGGCTATTGGTATCTTACCCGACTCAGGCATGATCACTGTGTCACACGGGGTTATAAGTGCTACTGATCTTTCCATCACAGCTGGAGGCCTTCAGGGACCTGAGACTCTGAGCAATCTTATTCAAACCGACGCCGTCATAAGCCCGGGCAATAGTGGCGGCCCGCTCGTTAATCTGAACGGCGAGGTGGTAGGTGTGAATACTGCTCTGGATACAACAAATGGGCGGATTAGCTTTGCTATTCCGAGTAATGAGGTCAATAGCCTTGTTGAAGATTTGAATTAGGTTTGAAAAACTGCGTGAGCTAGCGTATGCTTTTCACGCGTTATTGCTGTGTGCTCAGGTGGTGAAATTGGTAGACACGCCAGCTTGAGGGGCTGGTGGCCATTTATCGGCCGTGGAGGTTCAAGTCCTCTCCTGAGCACCATACACCCCTTGATGACTCAGTCCGTATAGGGCGAATAGCACGAAAAATAGCACCAAGCCTAATGGCGGGTTGATGACTCAGTCCGTATAGGGCGAATAGCACGAAAAGTAGCACCAGCCTAATACACTGCTACCTTCTCTTCTTGTACCTTCTTTACGTTACTCACCTGTATTGAGGATGATTCCTTATTTGTCGTAGCATCCTTTTCTTTAACATCAAACGACAGTGGTAGACGAATAGAGATTTCAGTTCCTTGTTTTTCACTATTTAACTGCATCCTAAGTATGTCAGGATCATGAAAGTCCTGTATCTCTTTGAGTGCATGTGAGTTGAATTCAAAGTTATCTAATTTGATTGTGATAACAGCGTCTCGTTCCTTTTGAACAAGTTCAATCTGCATATGCAGCTCTTTGGGACTTGACTCCACCGCCTCAATCAGCGAATAAAGCAACAACTGTTCAAAATGGCTCTGATTACATCGGGTTTGAGCTTTGATGACGGATAGATCATGACTGATATGAATTCTGTTCTTGTAGTTCTTCTTTAGTACGTTAATTATATTTACGACAACGTGATTCACGTTAAAAAGTCCACTGGCATGATAAACCCTGACATCGTGAATTAAGTCGGTCACTCTTTGAATATACCTCTTTACTTGCGGAATCTGCTTCATGTCCTCCATATCACAAATAGCCAAAATTGATGTGAGCGCATCCTTCACGTCATACATAGTGTGTTCAAAAAAGTGAGCACCCATATCGTCTTGGAAGGATTTAGCCAACCCCAGATGCTTCTTGGTCGCCTGCAGTAGATATACTTCCGGAATGTTTGTCATTCTTCTATTCTGTTATACTCCTTCGCCTCGGCCTGCCTGCAGGCAAGTGCATACCGAAATTTCGTGCATATTATACACCTATTTTATCATTTAAGCAAAGGTGTATAGAGTTAGAAAAAAGGAGGTGGCGAGCCACCTCCCTCTTCCTAATAAAGTTGCCCTCCCGCATGACGATAGTTAACTCTCTGAGGTGTAATCTGTGAGGTTGTTCCTGCTTGTTAACTGTACCCATATTAGCTGACCTCAAGCCGATTGTCAATAGTTAGGAACATTTACTTGATTTGTGCTTGTTTATAAGCTAAAATGCCTGTGTTATAGGTTAATCACAACACTTAATAATATACAATGTTATGAAATTGAAACAAGCACTTGTAGAAATGGGGCTTTCCATGATTGAGGTGGATACGTATCTCACTCTATTAAAGACTGCCGGTGCACAACCAGCCAGCGTTCTGGCGAACCGGATGAGGATTAATAGGACAACTGCCTACAAGGCTTTGATCAATCTTTCTAAATTGGGACTTGCCACTAAGACAATGAAGCATGGGATCATCTGCTTCTTTGCCGAGGATCCTGAAGACACCCTTAAAACTCTTATTATTGATAAGCAGGAAACCCTGAAGCAAGTCAATACCAGCATTCTGGAGGCTTTGCCTTCACTTATCGTTGGTGAGGAAGGTAGTCCTCATTTACCCAAAATCCGCTACTATGAGGGTGTTGAAGGAATCAAGCAGGTCTATGAGTCCGTTCTTAAAGAGGGCGTAGACTATTACCGTTATGGAGATATCACAAAAATCTACGGTACTCTCGGTGATTTTGTGGAGGATTGGATTAAGCGTCGAAATAAAATTGGAATTACCGCGCATGCAATTATGCCCTATCATAAAAGAAGTGAAGAGCTTTACAAAAAGGATAAGGAAGAGCTCCGTAAGGCATTATATATTCCTTACGATCTGTTTCCGATTGATGGAGAAGTGAGAATATTTGGGAATAAAGTCGCAATTCTTTCCCTAAAGCAAGACTCCCCTATCAGTGTCATAATTGATAGCGAGGTCGTAGCCCGAATGTTCAAGTCAATCTTCATGCTAACGTGGCGCGACTACACCAAAAAGACCTTCAAGATTTAGTAGCATGTAAAACAAAATTAGGCTGCTCGCAATGTGGTCCAAACGAAGCGCTCACTCTGACCGGGGCGGTCGTAGTTGGCGACATCTCTTATTTGAGAATCTTCGATTATAAGACCACCTCTTCTCTGAAGCTGATGAATGCGTGCTGCGGTTTCGAAGTAAAGTCTTAAGATGGCACCCTTACCTGTCTCGGGGTTAAAATGACGAACATCTATCATGGGATTATCGGGGTGGCCCGGAGCTAATTGAATTTGGTAGGGTGAATCTGCTGATGCAGAGCCCTCTCTTATTTTCATTCCACAGTGTAGTCTTCCACCTGACTCCCTTAGTACATTTCCGTTCATCTCAAATAGTTGCTCCACTTTTTTACCTGGTGAATAGTGTCCTACTGAGTTCATATAAATATTATTATATGGCTGTCCTACGCATCCATTTAGTATATCAAGGTAATTCCCTTGCGCCATTTTGACACACCTTCCCAACCCTTCTCTGTGCGCAATACTATTTGCAGCTCTTACTGCCGTGGGGCTTATATCTACACCGTTTACCTGAGCGTTAGCCACCATATGTGCAATAGTGCGAGCATCCTTACCTCCCCCTGGCCCTAGCTCTAGGGTCAAGGAACCTGGCTTAATTTTGCCTGATTCAATCAGGTACATTATGTATTCATTCGGCAAAACATTCTCAAAATCCGATAGTCTCAACTTTCCTGCTGTATGGATCTCCTCATAAACCTGGTCTGCGATGAGATTTGCCCTACGAAGCTCTCCGGTAAGTTTCTCGTGGACATCTAAGGTATCTTCCCGATAAAGTGCGCCCCACTTCTCGTGTAGATCAATCTTGGCTTTCAGGTCCTCTTTTGATGCAATGTAATCTGTTTCGCCACTCTCATAAAGCCGAGTGAGCTGATCAGCGATTGAAGGCACTCTGTCCACCGTATTGGCACATTTGCCGTGCTCCAATTCAAACGCTTCTCCATATTGCTGTCTAACCTGCTCAATATCACGAGCTTCTAAATTACGATCTTCTAAGCAAGCAGCAAGCCTTTCGCCGCTTTTGAGTTTTCTAGGTCTTTCTTGCTCATCGAGCTCGAGCTGACCAGCATGGTCATCAGTCACTGTTTTTGATGAGGATATACCCATACCATTCGGAGTATCGCTATCTTTATTACTGCTACAAGCTTTAACTATTTGTGGCCCTACCAACGCAGACCTATTCTGAGAATCTTTTCTGCCTGCCAAACCTGTCAGATTGTACGGGCGACAATCCTGAAGGATGCGTGTCGATTTGTATCTTATCTTAGCTAGAGGCCTTGTTATTAATCCGCTCGGACCTGGCGTTATCTGCGAATCTTTCGTTTCGCTTCTACCTCTGTCCGATGGATAACGAATGATGTTATCATCTCCTTTTTCTTCCTCCAAATGAACGTTTGGTGGTGGCTTTGATGAACCTCTCCCGGCTTCCATAGTAGTAAATTATGGCCTTACAATCTATTAATAACATCTTTTCACCTAATTTGTCAATCTCAATCTACTACTTTCCACCGTATTTCTTTTTCTAGCCTGCCCTTTACTGTAAAGCCCGCTGCTTTTGTGTGTCCGCCACCTCCAAAATTTGAAGCGATAGCTGAGACGTCTACGTCATCGTTCATAGTGCGAAGTGAGCCTTTTACTGCCCCTTGTTTTTCGGTCAGAATGACGCTGTATGCCGAGTTCGGAACTGAATTCACATAATCTACAACCCCTGTCATTTCGTCGTAGGTGGCCCCGCACTCTTCGAAATCTTTTTGGGTAATTACTGACATGGTTACGCCATCCGGAGTTTTATAGGTGTGTTTTAATACCCTTCCCCAGAGACGCATAGTAGAAATTTTGGTGGTATTAAAGATATCTTTAGAAATACCCCTTAAGTTGGCGCCTTTGGCCAGCAGTCTGGCTGCCATCCGAAGCGTTTCTGCATTCGTGTTGGAATGGATGAAGCTTCCCGTGTCCGTATAAATACCAGTCAGCAAGCAGGTGGCGGTGTGACGGTTCAAGGGCATGTTCAAATCCATCATCATCTGATAGATGATCATGGTGTTGGATGCAGCTGTCGGCATGACTACATTGTACTTTCCGTAAGAATCATTGGTCGGATGATGGTCGATATTGATGACTTCTCTGCTCTTGTCAAAAAGCTGCGGATAAAGCTCGTGTACACCTGTAAGGTGAGTCGCACCTGCATCCAGCAGAAACACTAAATCGTAGTCGATGTGCTCAATTCCTACTTTTACGGTTTCGATACCCGGCATAAATGCAAAAACCGGTCCTGGCTCATCTACACAAGCTATTGTAGGACTTTTGCCCATTTGCATAAGAGTGTGATAAAGGCCAAGGGCTGATCCGATTGTATCTCCGTCGGGGTTTTTATGAGGTATTAAAAGAACTGTTTCGGCTTTATCTATAGCCCCTTTTATGGCCTCTAATTCTTTTTGATCTAACTTCATGTTGTATTTTTATTAGAATTTATAATAACCAAATGAATTTACTCATCCAAGTATTTGCGATGGCGGGACAAATGAAATATGATGTAATCAAATGGAAAAAATAAAAATCATTTTTGTTGGCACCGATTCTGTTGGCTGTGAGCTTCTGCGCACTCTTTCGAAACTTTTTGACGTTGTTCTAGTTGTCACCGGGCAAGACAAACCTGCAGGTCGCAAGCTACAGCTTCAGCCTTCGTCTATTAAGCTTGTCGCCGAGGAATTGGGTCTTGAGGTTTTTCAACCGATTGACATCAATGCTGACCTGAGTATTCGGCGAATGGCAAACTTGAATCCTGATATGATTGTGGTGATGGCCTATGGGCATATTCTTAGTCGGGAAGTTTTGGACATTCCCAGTATTGACTGTCTTAATGTGCATGCTTCCCTCCTTCCCAAATACCGGGGTGCCTCCCCTATTCAGGCTTCGATTCTGAATATGGACAGTAAAACAGGCATCAGTTTGATGAAGATGGTGAGCAAAATGGATGCCGGACCGGTTTATAAGCAGTTTGTACTCAACATCGACCATAGTGATACTGCAATTGCACTGTCTGATAAACTGGCCAAACTCTCGGCTGAGGAGATTCCCAAGGCTCTTATCGAGGTTGAGGGTGGCCTTCAGCCTGATGAACAGGAAGAGAGCAGGGTCACTTACTGCGGCAAAATCTCCAAAGCCGACGGACTGATCGACTGGAATCGCCCTGTTAAGGAGATTATGGCGCAAATGCGAGCTTTTGATCCCTGGCCCGGTACTTATACTACTTTCGATAGTAAACGGCTTAAAATTCTTACAGCCGAGATTAGCGAAGGAGTTCCGGACGGAGAGCCTGGTATGGTTAAGCGCGATGGAATCGTTTGCGCAGATGGACTGATCCGCCCATTGGAGCTTCAGATTGAAGGTGGCAATTCTCAGTCGTTACATGACTTTATTAATGGCCATCCTGATTTTATCGGTACACAGCTTAAATAAATTTTAACTCAATCCAACCATGAGGAAATTAGTTGATTTGTCAGGTCTTACCAAGGATGAAATCACTTCAGTTATTGATGTGGCTGACGAAATGAAAAAGAATCCTCTTAAGTATTCCCAGGCATTGAACGGTAAAACATTGCTGATGATTTTTGACAAGGCATCACTCAGAACCAGAGTGAGTTTTGAGGTAGGCATGACTCAAATGGGCGGGCACGGCATATACTATGATGTTGCCACATCGCCTCTGGGCAAGAAGGAAACCATGAGTGACACCGCTAAGGCAGCTTCAAGGTATGTTGATATCATCATGGCACGTATCGGGTCACACGATGACTTGATTGAACTTGCAAATACCGCGACTGTTCCCGTGATTAACGCGATGACTAATTTTGCGCATCCGTGTCAGATTTTGGCGGATTTGCAGACAATCAGAGAGAAAAAAGGTAGTTTGGAAGGGCTTAAACTGGCTTATTTTGGCGATAGCAATAACAATGTCACTCATTCTCTACTGTTTGGCTGCTCTGTCATGGGGATAAATATTACCGTTTGCTGCCCTGAAGGCAGTGAATATGAGCCCATGCCGGAAGTACTTGAAAAAGCTAAACTACTGGCCTCCGCGTCAGGCGCGATGGTCGAAGTAACCCATGATGCCAAGGCTGGTGCAAGTGGTGCTGATGTTATTTATACCGATTCCTGGATGTCATATCATATTTCAGAAGATCAGAAAGAGGATAGAATCAATACTTTCAAACCTTATCAGGTGAATCAGGAACTTATGAGCCTGGCTAAGCCTGATGCTATTTTTATGAATTGTCTGCCTGCCATGAGAGGCATGGAGCAAACCGCGGAAGTCGTCGACGGGCCGCAGAGCGTAGTTTTTGATGAAGCTGAAAACAGATTGCACTCATGCAAGGCTCTTATGTTAGAGCTTTTAAAATGATAAAAGTGGCTCAAAATGACTTAACGTCTACCCTTTTTTGCTGTATAATGTGCTAGAATAAAAAACTTAAATAAAGAATTATGTCCCCATTCGAGAAATTCACGCCAAACGCCAAGCAAGCTCTAAGTATTGCCGAGGAGGAATCCCGCAAGCATGGTTTGCCGTATATTGGCTCAGAGCATCTTTTAATCGGTCTTCTTTCTAATCCCAGGTCTCTGGCTTTTTCTATTTTGACGGGAGCCGGAGTATCTTTGGAGAATGTTCGCATGATTCTGAACTCTGCCACAAACCAGGAGCCGGAAGCAAAGAATGTTCAGCATGGACTTTCTTCCTATCTGACTTCGATTATAGAAGATGCGGTTCGCGTCGCACATAAATTCAACCATCCATTTATTGGTACTGAGCACTTGCTTCATTCACTGGTATCACAGGGGAAATGTGCCGCTACGGTCATTCTGGAAAATATGGAGATCGAGCCAAATGACTTCAGAAAACAGATTGAGGAGATGTTTGAACAGATGGCAAATGCCAAGAGTAAGGACACTAATCAGATCAATACATCACTCGATAAATTTCTACAGGGTTTGCAGGGAGTGATTTTTTCACCCGGTCAACAAACAGATTATTCGGATGCTTTTGAGCATAAGGGTACTGATATACCTGGTGTTGGACCTCAGGAGATTAGCAAACGGGGAGGTGCCAAGAAAAGTAAGACTCCTGCCCTCGATTACTTTACCAGCAATTTGAACGACAAGGTCCGAAAGGGGCAGATCGATCCGATTATCGGTCGAAAAGATGAGATTGAGCGCATGACCCACATCCTCAATCGTAAAACAAAGAATAATCCTGTTCTTATCGGCGAACCCGGTGTGGGTAAGACAGCTGTGGTTGAGGGACTTGCTCAGGCCATTGTTGCCGGGGATGTACCTGATTCACTTTCTAACAAGAAGCTTCTTTGTCTGTCGCTGAGTGATGTTATTGCCGGTACCAAGTACCGTGGTGAGTTTGAAGAGCGTATGAAGAGCATTATTGATGAAGCGACTAAAGTGGAAAATGAAATCATTCTGTTTATCGATGAAATGCACACCCTGACCGGAACCGGTTCTGCAGAAGGCAGTATGGATGCAGCCAATTTGCTCAAGCCTGCCCTTTCCCGCGCTAGTCTGCAGATCATCGGAGCCACTACCATTGATGAATATCGAAAGAACATAGAGAAAGATAAAGGGCTTGAAAGGCGCTTTCAGGCGGTACTTATCGAAGAACCCAGTACGCAGGATTGTATTAAAATCATTCAGGGTCTCCGTCCTGCCTACGAAGCTTTTCATAATCTAGTCATATCTGACGAGGCTATCAATGCTGCTGTTCATCTTTCACAACGATATATCACAGAAAGATTCCTTCCAGACAAAGCAATCGATTTGTTGGATGAAGCGGCAGCTCTTAAGGGATCAAGATCTCAGACAACCACTCCGGAAATTCAGGCCAATAAGGATGAAATGTTGAAGATTGAAAAGAAGATTGAAAAAGAGGTCGTTGCACAGGAATACGAAAAAGCCTCCAAGCTGAAGGAAGAGAAGGAGTTAATTCTCAAACAGATTGAAGAAATTAAGATTGCCCAGCAAAAGAAATCCAAGCATATTAAAATTAATGAAGATGATATCGCTGTCATTGTTGGAAAAATGACAGGTATCCCTGTTACTAAGATCATGAAGGATGAAAGCAAGAAACTCGCCAATCTGGAGGAACTTCTGCATAAATCAATTATTGCTCAGGACGAGGCCGTTACTGAGATATCCAGATCTATCCGCAGATCTCGTGTGGGCATAGCCTCACCAAATCGGCCTATAGGCTCATTTATCTTTTTAGGTCCTACGGGGGTTGGTAAAACGGAGCTGGTTAAGACCCTGGCTCGCGAAGTTTACAACAACAAAGATGCCCTGATTAAGATTGATATGAGTGAGTTTATGGAAAGACACAATGTGTCCAGACTTGTGGGTGCCAGCGCCGGATATGTTGGTTACGAGGAAGGCGGTCAGCTGACCGAAGCCGTCAGACGTAAGCCTTATTCAGTAGTTCTGTTTGATGAAATTGAAAAGGCCCATCCTGAATTCTTCAATATCCTCTTACAAGTATTAGAAGATGGCTATCTGACCGATGCCAAAGGAAAGAAAGTAGATTTTACGAATACCATCATCGTGATGACCAGTAACCTTGGTGCCAAACAGCTGACCGACGAGGCCAGCAAGATTGGTTTTGACATCCCTGGTGATAAGCTAAAAAAAGCTGAAGAGGAGTTTGAAGACCGAAAGAAGCAGGTGCTCAAAGAAATGAAAGATCATTTCCGACCAGAATTCCTCAATCGTATTGATAAAGTCATCGTCTTTAAGCCGCTTACCAGTGAAAATATTGAAGAAGTGGTCAAACTTCAGCTAAGTGAGTTTAACGGCAGGCTAAAAGACAAGGGTATTGCAGTTGATGCCAGTCCTGCAGCGGTTAGCCTGCTAGCTAAAAAGAGCTATGACCCACAATATGGAGCAAGGCCAGTCCGCCGAAAGCTACAGGATTTGGTCGAGGATCCCATCGCCGAAAGAATACTGGATGGAAGCTTTCCTCCAGGCACTCTTATAAAAATTGATTGTGCCAAAGATAAAGGCAAGCTTACCTTTACTGCTGACAAGATTGAAAAATCCAAAATTAAGCTAAAAGTCGCTTCAAGAAAGGGTAAGCTCAAAACAAGGGTATGACATGGAATCTAGAGTCCTAACTGCTTTTTTATGTCTTCTGCCTGCTTGACCTCTTCTTCCTTTTTAGTTTCTTCTTCTTTCTGAGACTCCATGTCCTGCCATGAGCCGGCATGCTGTTTTTCGAGCTCCTGGATTTGGTCGGAATGCTTTTTCTCTAATTCAGCAAATTTACCCTTCTCCTCATCAAATATCTTCATAAGTTCGTCGATCTGAAACTGGGAGAGCTTAGGAATCGCTTCGATAATTTTCTTCTTCTCGTTGATAGTTAGAGAAATTGAACCTGCTAAGAGTTCTAAAAACTTTTTTTCGTCAAATTTCGTATTGGGGTGGGCTGCAATCTTAATCTGCGTCAAAGACTGAGAAGCCTGTTGGTTCTGGCTGGCATTTGCCACAAGTCCACTCACATCCACATTCTCTTCCATGATGCCGGATAGGTCTTTTTGACCTGCTGCTGGTGGCTGGGTTCCGGCGGGTTGGGCACCTTGAGCCTGACCTGTTTGAGCTTGGCCGGTTGGTGGCTGGCCTCCGGCAGGCTGAGCGCCCTGAGGTTGAGCTCCTGCTGGCTGAGCACCTTGATCTCCCTGCTGAGCAGGATCTTGTTGTGCTGGATCTTGTGGGTCGTTCATGACTTTTTCATTAATTTTCAAATTTCAGCGTAACACAAAGCTTCATATGGTGCAATTTTTTTTATGACGCTTATTTGCTCTGCTAAGCCAAATGCGATAAAGTGACGACGTAACTATAAATCTTATGATTGATGATTTGCGCCGACAGGTGAGCAAGATAGATTCTGAGCTGATCGGCTTGCTTGCCAAGCGGATGGAACTCTCTGTTCAAATCGGGCGCGAAAAAAAGACTTCAGGAATCGAGATACATCAAAAAACCCGCGAAGTGACTGTTTTGGACAGTGTAAAGCTATTGGCTAATTCTTTGGGCCTGCCGGAAGCCTTTGTGACTGATGTCTACACATTGATTATTGCCGAAAGCCGGCGCATTCAGGATGAAAGCTGATTTTATTTTAGGTTCTTCAGAAATTTATTGGCGGCCTTTTTCCATGAAAATCTTGCCGCCTGCTCGAAACCTTTTTGGATAAGTGATTCCCTAAGTTGCTCATCACGATAAACTTCGTGCATGGCATTTTTGAGTTCCCTGGGGTCGTTGGGATTAACGAGCAGTGCCGCATTACCAGCGACTTCCGGCATGGCGGTTGCATCGGAAGTGATAACCGGCGTTCCACACTGCATGGCTTCTAAAATAGGCAGGCCAAAGCCTTCGTAGAAGGAGGGATATAAAAAGGCTAAGGCATGCTGATATAAAAGTGCTTTATCTTCTTCGTCGATAAAGCCTGTCATATGGATGTTCGGATGTTTTTTAAGCTTCGTTTCACTAAAGATTCCAGGATACTTCTTTCCGGCAATCACCAGTCCAACATCCACTTTGGTGTCTTCCTGCCAGGCCAAATAGGCTTCGATGATTCCAGATGTGTTCTTGCGGGGCTCCAGCGTAGAAAGGCACAAAAAATAGCTTTCGGGCAAATCATATTTCCTTCTGATGAGCTCAAGACTCTTTGGCATGTTCAGAGGCTTTAGATAATCTGCTGCTGCCTCGTATATGACTTTAATCTTCTCCTTACTGATGCCATATTCCTCGATGAGCTGCCCTTTGGTGAACTTGCTGACTGCCACAATGGAATCTGCCTCCATTGCCTCCTTTTTAGGCCTTAAAATCTTGTGCCAGAGCCTTGTCTTGAGGTTAAATGAGTACTTGAAGTCCTCAAAAGAAAGATCGTGGAAGGTTATAATTTTTTTGCAGTTCTTTGAAACCGGAGCAGGTCTGGGATCAGGTACCCAAAGGACATCAATCCCCTTCCCTATCAGCTTGTCGAGCTTGGGGTAGCGCAGGAGGCTGAGAGAAAGGTTGAAAAGCTTATTCGGAATACGTGTGCGGACCAGTTTCACGTTCTTTGGCAGTTTTGGAAAATGACTGGTATCGATATTTTTGAATGCGTTGTACCACAGTACAAATTTATGCTTAGTCTTCAGCTCAAAAAGCGCCTCCAGCATGGATTTGATATACACTTCCACACCACTTACTTTTCCAGCCATCAATGGTCTAAGGTCGATTGCAATTTTCATCCCCTCAATTTTACAGCCTCCCTAAAGTTTTTCAAGGATTTCTGTGAAATCGATGTCTTCCAGATAAATCTTCAGACGTTTGTACATTTCCTTTCTTTCTTCTGGCGAAAGCCCTCTCAATCGATACCTCCCTAAACCACGCGTCACCTCTTTCATCTTTTCTACCATCTTGCGATAGGGTTCATTCTTGCCGGTCCGAATGAGTCGAAATGTTTCTTTTGAATTAGCTGTATCGATAAGCTCATCGACTCGTTCTGTCAGAGCTTCGATAGATGTTTCCATCGGTGAAACTGTGATATCACTCAGTATTTCTTCCTGCATACTCTGAAGCTCAGCAACTTTACAAGCCACGTAAGCATTTATGGCATTATCGCGCGTATTTTGCCCGGTTTTGAGCAGTGTCAACCTCTTGGCAATTTTCGCGGCATATTGACTGAAGGGCTTGACCGTCAAATCATCCAAACAGGGCACACTTCTTAGTCTTCCCTGGATATCTTCTCCCCGCTCCAATCCCTGACAGATTTCCAGGGTAGCTTCGCGAGCTTCACCAATCGTCGTTTCACTGTCATGAATTACATCTTCCAAGGCCTCCGAATCCATGGAGATCCATTTCTTCTGTTTGGATATTTTTGGTAATCGTTTTTCAATGAGATTTATAGCTCTAACGATACGTGCACAGGCAGCACTTGGGTTATGCTTCCCGGAACTATCAGTTATATTACTGACTGACTCCAAAATACCTTTAACCTCTGCGCCATACGGATTTTTCGCCCCACCAATCTCCTTAGCTCCACTAACTATTCTTCCAACTAATTCGCTCCTTCGGGGATCGTTTTTACGCATACCAATTAGTTCCTGCTGAACCCGCTCAATTCTAGCTTTTATTCTACGCAGTTTCCTCTTCTCCCTGCCAAGTTTTCCTCCTGCATGAAATTCCCGTCGCTGAGCTTCATATGCACTGCAAAACACCTGCATGACCTTATGATCTTTGCCTTCTGCTTTAGCCCCTGAATATGCGGAAATTAATATATTACCATCGTGGGCTGGATTATAGTCCTCCAACACCATCACGCGGTGCGTCTGCCTTCCATCAGCTTTTAAGGGGGTCATGTGTTTAAACAGATTTCGCACTTCTGGTATCAGTTCTGCCTTTAGTTCCAACTTCTCGAAATCTGTGAGACCTTCAAGATCCCCCAACTCAAATTTTTCCACAAACCAGTCCGGTATTCGCTCCGGATCAACTGGGCAATCATCTATCGGAAGTCGTTGATATTCTCCGTAGCCGGGTTTACGCTTATAATCGGGTAATATACGGGCCTCCGGCGGAGTGAAGATATCCTGAAATGTCTTAAAAAGGGAATTTGGTATTTCCCACTCCCCTTCTTTGGCCTGTCGCCATTTTGGACCTTTCCGCTTTTTTGGCCCCTGTTGATTTTCCGCAATCTGATCCAGGGTATCCTGAACAGGGTTAAAGGTGAGCAGGCGTCTAATATCATCTCGTATTCGCATGGCCTGCCTATCCAGATCCACCATTTTGGCCTCTAGCTTAGTGACCAACCTTCGCTTATCATCCACCCGCTTCTGTGTGTCGCCGATTTCCGCTCCCCTCTCAACTTTTCCATTAAGCGCAATTTCATGTTTAGGCAAAATCCTTCTTGCTTCGGCAAGCTTTGCACGAGCTTTCGCGATGTCATTCTCTAATTTGCTAATTTCTGTTTCGGCCTCCTCTCTGATTCTTTGGTTTCGATCATCTTCACATTTCATAACGCAGGGCAAAATAGTGGGGGCTATTATGCCAAAAAGTGGAGCACTCGTCAAATATATTTGGTGAAAAAGGACCTCGTATAAAAGGACTAGTTGTAGGTAGTATCGCAAATTTGGACTGCTATCTGAGAGTTACTTTAGGCTATTTCGTTATCCCACATTAAGTTAAGCAGCCATTTTCCTTCTTTCATCTAGTAGCTCTAAAATTTCAAGTTCTTGAGCATTTCTTTTGAGAAAATTAACTGCAAAATTATCAGCATAATTTTCATAAGGCATTGATCGATAAGCAATTTCTTGTTCATGCAAAAGGTCATCAAGCGTTTTAACTTTTTCAAGATCTATTTCCTTTTTAGTGTCAGGGAATTTATTTAAAAATTCATCCAAATTTCCAAAATTTTTCATTTCCTGTCTTAGTTCGGCTGGATCCAGTCCACTGACCGGTAGTGATAATAGATTTACTGCATAATGCATATCCCATTCTTCAACAGCTTTGATACCTTTATAGTCACTATTTAGTTCATAGTTTCTTATATAGTCAGTAGCGTGTCCTAATTCATGAGCCATAATAAATAACCCAAGAAGACGAGGTGTCATTTTTTCGAAAGGAATTCCAAGCATATGGGCTACCATTTTAGCTGAAGATTGACGATTTCTCATAAGATCTCTCATATGGTCAGTTTGCTCAGGCATAACAAATACTGTAGGCACAGGAACATCTCCCCCTACTTCAACTAGCTCAAAATAGCCACCTGTTTCTGATTCATCCTCTGGAGTAATATAGTCCACTTTTATATTTGATAATGAAGGATGCTGGCTATACATTAAAGAGAAAAATTTGTTGATTTCAGAATTAACTTTTGGACCTTCTTGCTCTGTTGGCTTAGCGATAGGGACGCCTTTCGTAAAACCTTTATCAATTTTAGAACGAACACCTGTTACCGCTTGTGCTTGAGTTAGGTTAAATTGTATTGTTTCGAGGTCTGCCGATGATTGGTTTTCGGGTGTTGCCTGAGGATTCATTTGCTATTTTTAATCTTATTATTATAACATAAAATTAAAATATATGCAAATACCATCTCTTATTTACTGTCTAAGAAATATTATGTTTTGACTAAAGTAACTCAATCCAAATAGTAAAGAAATTTGCGATATTTCTTACAACTAGGTTTTATACTAAATAATCTCGCTTGATTCTGATAAAAAGATGGTACCCGCGATAGGATTCGAACCTATGACTTTCGGTTCCGAAGACCGACGCTCTAATCCGCTGAGCTACGCGGGCATATTTATCCTTTGTACCAACCAAAATCCTTAGCAGTCCTTATTCTATGGCAATTCGCACACCGTACTTTGCATTTATTAATTTCCTTTTTTACAATCTCCAGCGAATTCCTATTCTTAATGATATCGGACACACTGGCTATCTTATCACGCTGGTGATCAAAATCCAGCACAATTGGATTATTCTCACCACAGTCAACACATGAATTTTTTGATAAGTAATCCCATTTATAATCCTGTATTTTTTTCTTAAAATGCTTATTCCTTATCTTAGCCTTTCTGATGTAATATTTCCTATTATTCTGATAGTGATTTCGTATTTCTTGTCTAGTACAGTCTCGACAAGATTTCTGTCGAACTCCAAGAACTTTATTTTTGAAATTAAAATCTTCAAAAGCCTTTTCTTTTTTGCATCTGCAACACTTCTTCATACGTATTATCTTAAGAGAAAAAGTCTTCGGAAACAAGGGGATTTTCAAGGACAATAGGCAACATTTCTTAATCTACGTATCCACCCACCTGTAACTCCCATAGCTTACGGTAGAGGCCGGTTTTGTAGTGAATAAGGTCTGCGTGGACACCGTCTTCGACGATCTTTCCATCCTGGAGCACCATGATGCGGTCCATCTGAGTGATGGTAGACAAGCGGTGAGCAATTACCAGGGTGGTCTTGCTCTTCATTAGATTCTCCAAAGCTTCCTGAATCTGAGCTTCTGAAGCTGAGTCTAAGCTACTGGTGGCTTCGTCCAGGATTAGGATTTGGGCGTTAGACAGAATGGCGCGGGCGATGGCCACACGTTGTCTTTCTCCACCGGAAAGCTTTATACCGCGTTCTCCGACGAAAGTATCGTACTTTTTGGGTAGCTTCATGATGAACTCATGGCAGTTTGCCAGTTTAGCGGATGCCATAACTTCCTCTTCGGTGGCGCCCAGACGGCCGTAACGGATGTTGTCCATCAATGATCGGTGAAACAGGATTGGGTCTTGTGGTACAAAACTAATTTGGCTGCGGAGGCTGTCTTGCGTTACTTTGGAGGTATCTTGGTCGTCGATTAGAATATGGCCTTTTTGGATATCGAAAAGACGCAAAATTAGCTTGGTGATGGTGGTTTTACCGCCACCGGAAGGCCCCACCAAGGCGACCTTTTCACCTGATTTAACCTTAAAGGAAAGTCCATGCACTACTTCGGTATCTAATGAGCCATAAGAAAAGCAGACCTTTTTAAATTCGATCTTTCCGCGAACAATGCTGATATCTTTTGCATCTTTCACATCCTGTATCTCGTGCTGCTCATCGAGAACTTCGGTCATTTCTTCGGCTTCAGCCAGATGTCTGTAAAGATCGCGAATGTTTCTTCCAAAACGCCAAATGCTGTCGAATATTACGATGAGGTAAGTCTGTATCCATACAAAGTCACCAATCGTCAATTCGCCCGCTGCCCAGGCCTGTACGGCGAAGTATAAAATCAAGAATTCGAGACCGATCATCATAGCTCCCTGAAAGGCTTCCGCGATTTGACTAATATTCCATTCAAGCAGGGTCTTTTTCGCCCATTTAGAGGTAATATTGCCGAAACGTTTTACTTCGTATGCCAGACTGGCAAAGAATTTTAGGTTGGAGTTATTTGTAATCGTGTCTGCCAGCGCTCCTGTTACCTTGGTATCCATTTTGGCACGCGCAATGTCGTACTTCCATTTGTATCTAGCGAACCAGAAGGTGGATATCAAAAAGATAATAGTCCATACGAGCATAATCACCCCAATGACTGGCTTGATCCAAAATAGAATGAAGAAGATGAAGACGATTTTCAGAAAAAGTGGTGCAAGGTCAAAGTATAACCTGTCGGAGAAGCCTTCAAAGGATCTTACGAAGCGTCCGACTTTTTTTACCAGTGAACCGCTAAAGTTGTCGGCGAAGAATCTATGTGAGTGCCTGTGTAAGTACTCAAAACAGGTGTCATATAGGTCACGCATGACCCTTACCTCGTAAAAAGCTGTACTGAAGTGAATGGCCCTCCGGAAGATCCAGTGAAGCCCTCCTATACCGGCAATGAGTAGTAGGATCTTTACCAATTTGTCTACGACTTCCTGAACTGGAGCATTCTGAGAAAGTGTGTCAAAGAAGACTTTTAGTAGGTAAGGAATACCCAAGTCGACTGCTGTAGAAGCAAGCATGCTGATGAGCATAGCCAGCATCAGCCACTTGTATTTGGTGGAATGTTTCCAGTAAACCTTTAATGTCTTCTTTGTAGAGAGCTGCATGACTTCATTTAAGGGGCAATTGTTTATAACGTAAAAAGCTTAACTTTGTTACAAAGATAAGGTAAATCTACTTTACAATGATTTTCTTATTTTGTCAAGCTTATCCTTTTATTAGCCGCTTTCTCTCCTGCCAAATGGTCAGTACAGGACTGGCAATGAAGATGGAAGAGTAGGTTCCAACAAAGATTCCGATAATAAGGGCAAAAATGAAAATTCTGATTGCCTCAGCGCCCCATACATAAAGGGCTACCAGTGGGAATAATGTGGAAAGGGATGTATTGATTGACCTCGTCATTGTTTGGTTCAAACTTATATCGGCGATGTCGCCAAATGTATCATCACGACCCTGCTTCTTAAGATTTTCACGAATACGGTCGAAAACCACAATTGTATCGTGTACCGAGAAACCCATGATGGTCAAAAGAGCTGTAATAAAGAATGCGTTTATCTCGAAACCTAGAATTGCAAAGACACCAAGAGTAATCATAATATCGTGTGCCAGTGCCACAATAGCGGCAAAGCCAAAGCGCCATGGACTTACTTTTTTAGGTACTTTGCGGAATGCGTAGGCGATGTAAAGAACGATAGCGATAAGCGCAATTCCAATGGCAATAAGCGCTTTTTCTTTAAGCGTGTCGCCAACTTTTGGACCAATTGTGTTAAAGCGGAGCATTTCGTAACTGCCAATGCTTGAGGTTACTGACTCGCGAACCGCCTGCATCTGCTCCTCGCTCATATCCTTGGACTGAACGATGTAGGTGTTTTGATCAGTAACGGTCATCTGACTGATGCTTTTAGGATAAGCAGTGTCAATAGCCGCATAAAGCTCATCAGTGGTAGGGGTCAGATCACCCTCAAACGCAAATTCCATCACGGAACCACCGGTAAAATCAATTCCGTAAACAAGACTGCTGCCAATCGTTATCTTATTGTTTATCATGGCCCCAATACCTATAAGAATGGCAATGGTGGAGACAGTAAACCATACCTTAGTGTATTTAATAAACTTATACTTCTTCATAATTAATTAGATATCAAGATTTTTAACTTTTTTAGCGTGCGTTTGGATGAATTTGCGGCGTGGAAGTACCTCGGAGCCCATAAGAGTGTCGAAGGTGGCATCAGCCACTTCCGCATCCTGCACAGAAACCTTGAACATAGTACGACGTTCAGGGTCCATAGTGGTTTCCCAGAGCTGGTCGGGGTTCATTTCACCCAAGCCTTTGTAGCGCTGAACAGAAACGCGAGGTTTGGTGGTGGATTTTCCTTCCAATCCAGCGATTTCTCCTGCGTTTTCGGCTTCGTTTTCCGCCTCTTCCGCAGCAATCGCATCTTCTTGCTCATCACTGAGCTCCTCTTTGATTCCCCAATCTGCAAGAACCTTTACCTTTGCTTCATCGGTATATGCATATTTCGACTGCTTGCCCTTTGACAGCTTGAAAAGTGGGGGCTGAGCTATATATAGGTAGCCTGCATCGATGACTTCCTTGAAATAACGATAGAATAATGTGAGAAGAAGGGTTCTGATGTGAGCGCCGTCTACGTCGGCATCGGTCATGATAATGATTCTTTTGTAGCGAATTTTCTCAATGTCGAAGGTTTCTCCGATTCCTGTTCCCATTGCAATGATCAGAGCCTTGATCTCGTTGTTTCCCAGCATGCGATCCAAACGAGCCTGCTCCACGTTAAGAATCTTACCGCGAAGTGGCAATATAGCTTGGGTAAAGCGATCCCGCCCCTGCTTGGCACTACCTCCGGCTGAATCACCCTCTACTATATATAGTTCACTCTTGGCTGGATCACGAGAGGTACAATCTGCAAGCTTACCGGGAAGAGTCATGCCTTCTAAGGCACCTTTTCGAAGCACCGTGTCGCGAGCCGCCCTGGAAGCCAGTCGCGCACGAGACGCCAACATTCCTTTGCCCATAATGGCCTTGGCATCATTGGGGTTTTCTTCAAGATATTCTGTCAGTTTTTCATTGAAAACGGATTCCACCGCGCTTCTGACCTCGGGGTTACCAAGTTTTGATTTGGTCTGACCTTCAAACTGAGGATCGGCAAGTTTTACTGAAACTACCGCTGTAAGCCCTTCACGCACGTCTTCGGTAGTCATATTATCGTCCTTTTCCTTCAAAAATCCCTTGCTTCTGGCGTAATTATTGATGGAGCGTGTTAATGCTGAGCGAAAACCGGTCAGATGCATTCCACCTTCGGTTGTGTGAATATTGTTTGCAAAGGTGATTATATTTTCGTTGTAGGAATGCGTGTACTGCATAGCCACCTCAATCTTGCATTCCGGAACTTGTTTTTCTATGTAAATTACGTCATGAATGGGTTCTTTATTCTGGTTTAGGTGGCTAACGTAAGACTGAACACCACCCTCAAAATAGAAAGCATATTTATATGTATTGTCACCGGCAATCCTACCTTCGTAGAGCCCCTTGCGCTTGTCCTCCACAGAAATGGTCACTCCTTTGGTCAAATAAGCTTGTTGCCTGCAACGCGTGATAATCGTTGGTATATCGAATTCAGTCGTTTCAAAAACGCTCTTATCAGGCCAGAAGGTGATGGATGTACCAGTTGATTCTGTTTCGCCAATTGCTTTAACATCCCCCTGAGCTACCCCCACCTTGAATTCCTGCATAAATATTTTTCCCTCACGCCTGACTTCGGCAATAATCTTAGTAGAAAGGGCATTTACCACAGAAACACCAACACCATGAAGACCACCGGAAACTTTATAACCTGAGTCATCTCCGCCAAATTTACCACCTGCATGAAGTACGGTGAGTACCGTTTCGAGGGCTGAAAGCCCCGTTGCCTTCACTTTGTCTACCGGAATGCCGCGGCCATTGTCGGCCACAGTAAGGCTTCCATCTTCGTTTATGGTAATCATAATATGGTCACAGACACCTGCCATAGCCTCATCTATGGAATTATCCACGACCTCCCAAACCAGATGATGAAGACCACGAACATCGGTTGTTCCGATGTACATTCCGGGCCTCTTTCGGACCGGTTCAAGACCTTTTAAAACCTGAATATTCTGGGCGGAATATTGTTGTTTGCCTGCGGCGGATGAATTTACTGGCATAAATCTATAAGTCAAATTACCTTATAGAGTTTAATGTATTTGCCATTGCCCTGCAATATTAATTACTCGTCAGTCTCTGATAGCCTGGCATTAGCTTGTGCTACCACATTGGGTAGCTGATCAATACTAACTTCGTCTATGGCTTTTGCAATACCAGTCCCTGTGATTTTGAGAGCTCTGTCGCCAACCATATCCAGTATGAAATCAAGTTGAATGCCATCAATCTCTAGCTGACTGATGTTGATCTGCTCAAACGGATATTTTGTCTGAACCTGATCTGCGCTTATTGAGTAATTATTTTTTTGCATGAAGTTAATCACCAGTTGGTCCACCAATAGCTCAAAATAGTCCTTTACACCTATGCTCTGACTACTGAGCAGGCTATTAGAAACTGAGGTGAACTTCTCTGTCTTGGGATCATACAAGCCGGATACTTTAAGCTCAAGCGTTAGAAGTTCCAGATCTTTCAGTGAAAGAAGACTATTACTTGTATAAATTATGGCTGCAGGGTCAATGAAAAGACTATTTTGCTTAGCAAAAGCTGAGAAATCACCAATGGCTTTCAGTTCTTTTTCAAGAATTAGGATTTCCTCCAAAACTGTTTCTACCAACTCACTGACTGAAACTTTGTTCAGTAGAATCACCCCTGTATCACCTGTCACTTTGCTTGCCATTTCAGTTCCTGAATTGTATTCAAAGCTGACTATAATTGCATCCTTTTCGTCAGGCCTGGTAATGAGCGCTTTCTTTATTAGAAATTGATTTAAGGTCAGGGTATTCAGAATTTCGATGTCAAATTTCGCCTCCGGAATAACGATGCCATATGAGTTAAGTTTGTTATAGGCCAGTTGTCTGGCAACATCCTGTGCTATCGCCTGTCCTTCCTGAGCTTCAATCTTTTCCCTATCCGTGATTAGGAGTTCAATCCCCTCTTCATGTTTAGGTGCGGGAATTTTGGACTCAAGATTTCCTCCACTTTCTAGCAAACTAACCACGTCGCTCAACCTTATGGATCCCTTGTAGGTTTTGTCTCCTATCTTCACATCAGCAATGGAGTCAGTCACAAAATCGTAAGTGGCATCGAAGGAATAAACTTCGTTTTTGGGGCCCTTGTCTATCAGGCGTGCATTCTCTACTTCGTAGTAGAAGCCGCTTGAAGGTTTAAGGCTGATATCTGCATAGTTCACATTTATTCTAGTATCCAGAAACCGTTCAGCTACCTGGGCGGCCGTCGGAGCTTCTATCCTAGGTTCTACGACAACTTCCTCATCATCCAGATCAAAGAATTTTCGTAAATCTGCAGAAAGTGCTTCGTCTCGCCTAATAATCTCGAAGTACTCCCGAAATTTCGTTTCATCTATCGCCTCAGCAGCGCCATGAAGTACAATTTCTGCATATTCAATTCTCTGAGCCAGTAGTTTGCCGTTTTCCAGAAAGATCTGTGTGCTGGCAAGTGCTGGACTTAGATTTTCTATGTCTAAACTCAGGTAGCTTTTCTTTAGATACTGCTTTGCAAGATAATAGCGATATGAGGAAAGTAGAGATGCGCTGATCTGGAGCCTGTCAGAAATTACCTCATAGCGCGCTTCCTCAATATCTTCGGCGTAAGCCATCTTCATAATTCCGCTTTCATCAAATGCATCCAGCACAGGGGACGTTATGGTGTCTATGTATGAAATAATGGTGTGGTTCAGTATCTGCGCCTGTCGGTCGAATTCGGAAATATTATCTTCAGTCAGAGAAGCTTTCCAGCTATCCAGCCATTTGATAACCACGATTTCTGATGCCTGGATGTCATTCTCGTAAAGAGCCCGTCTAAGATCCGTCAGGTAAATGTCATAAATGCGAGCTCCTTCACTGGCAAGCACATGCTCAATCAAGAATTCCTTTAGCATATAAGCAGGAGTTCCGCATCTGGAATATTCGATTGAAAAGAGTGTTTCGACAATAATGTTCTCAATTTGAGGATCATCCTTCCTTTGCTCCACCAAAGCCTCGAATTCTTCAATAATCTGCATTGCCTCTGTTAAATCACCTTTGATTTGTACCCCGCCCAGCAAATATGCGAGCATGGTATTGGCTTTTTCGATGGCCAGATTGCGTCTGGCTTCGGGAATGAATGTTATGTACGAAAGCACTGTCTGATAGCCAGAACGGATTTTATAGGCCGTATTTGAAGTAATAAGGCCGTCCGCAAAAGCTACTCGCGTTTCTTCAAAGTCATTTGCATTACGAACTACCCATTCGTCGGATAATGCTGTTGCCGATATGGGTGTCATCTTGAGTTCTTTTTTCAGTTTAGACGGCTTGAGCGCTGCGTAAGTACTTGTGATTTGCTCATTCACAAATGTTACCTGATTATGAAGAGGAACGACAAATTCACTAAGATATTCTCCTTCGGAGCTAAGAAGACTGAGATCGGCCGCACCCGTTACCACCATAAGGCGATTGATGGGGACGGAGTAAGTTAAAATTCCCACGCTGTGATCCAGGCTCACTACGCTTCTTGGAGATCTGATTTCAATCAGATCAAAAGCATCCACCCAGATACTACCTGCCACCAGTTCGATTTCGAGTCTCGGTTTTTTTGAGGTAAAGGGTGTCGCTCCGAGAAAATTGTTTTTTACCAGCCTAATCTCGGTCAGCTCATCCAGACGAATTGTATTTGATTCAAGTATAAGCTCAGCAAATTCAGCTTCACTTGTTTTAATCCTTGTTCCGGAAAATACCTCCTGACCTTCCGTAGCTGCTCGATATTCATCATCGTAGGCTGACTTTATCTCGACTTCCTCAATCGTCGCAGAAACCAATTTTGGCGCAACTGACCTAAGCTCGGCAGGCTGCCCAGTCAGGTGCCTAATGCTGTAGATACCGAGGTTTGCCAGAAGAAAGATAACACTAACCAGAAGAACCTTTCGTGAGAACTGTGGTGTGAGCTCTTTGGTCATTAATTTTTATATTCCCTTTATTTTACCAAATTTTGACCTAAAAATCAATGGCTTTAGGGCTATTATAAGAGTCTTTAGCGCTTGACATGTTGCTTCTTTTGTAGTGCGCTAAAAGTGTCTTTTCATGTATGTGCTATGTTCGTGTGTTATTGGTTACGCTAAATCAGTCCGGCATCTACAGTCCCGCCGAATGCGATACGTGACGGATTTTGAACACATTTTGTGTTCAGCTTTTTTGGCTTGCCTAACTGAACGCGGCCATTTTTTTAGCTTGGTCATCTAGACTTAGCTTTTCGATAATATCACTGATATTTCCATCCATAATTCCGACGATATTATTCCAACTTTCCGAAATCCGATGGTCGGTCACACGGTCCTGAGGAAAATTATAGGTGCGGATTTTTTCGTTCCTATCACCTGATCCGACCTGGCTGGCACGTTCATCACCGCGTTCTTTAGATAAACGGTCTTCTTCGGCTTGATAAAGACGAGAACGCAGTACGCTCATGGCCTTATTTTTGTTCTTGAGTTGAGATTTTTCGTCCTGACAAGTCACCACCACACCAGTTGGTATATGTGTAATTCGAACGGCTGAGTCAGTAGTATTCACACTTTGTCCCCCATTACCACTGGCCCTAAATACGTCTACACGAAGATCTGCAGGGCTGATTTGGATGTCCACTTCTTCGGCTTCAGGAAGCACTGCAACAGTGGCAGCCGAAGTGTGAATTCGCCCCTGAGATTCAGTCACAGGAATGCGCTGAACACGATGCACGCCACTTTCGTATTTCAGCCTGGAATATACCCCCTCCCCTTTTACCATAAAAATCATTTCTTTAACCCCTCCACTGTCAGCGTCCGTCTTGTTGAGTATCTCGGTTTTAAAGCCATTATTATCAGCATAACGCATGTACATTCTTCCCAATTCTGCCGCAAAAAGAGAGGCTTCTTCACCACCTGTTCCACCACGAATTTCCATGATCACATTACGATCATCGTTGGCATCTTTTGGGAGCATTGCTACCTTCAACTCTCCCTTGAGTATTTCTTTGTTTTTTTTGGCTTCTGTAAGCTCTTCTTTTGCCATTTCGAGCATTTCGGCGTCTTTCTCGGTTTCTAGCAGTTCTTCGGAGTCAGAAATTTGCTTCAGAGCACCCTCATATTTTGTGATTAATTCGACCACCGGACGAAGATGAGATTCCTTACGAGCTAAATCTCGATATGCCTTTGGATCAGACGCAATCTTAGGATCTGCCATCTTCCTGGAAACCTCGCCATATTCATCTTTGATTTTGAGTAATTTTTCGAGCATATATTTGGTTCTCTTAACAGAGATTATCGCAATAGAGGGTTTCTTACAAGTTGAGGATTGATTTTTTGGCTAAAATTTGCTATAATAATAGGATTTTAAACTCATGGAAATGCAACAGCAAAAACATAAAGACCATCGAACTACCCTTTTAGAGTGGGAAACGCCCGAATTTGTACCAACTCCCAGGGGCAAAACATGGTACATCGTGGCGGGACTAATTCTGACTGGACTGATCGCTTATGCTTTTTTTACGGATAACCTGACGATGGCCATTGTTTTTATTATGCTTGCCGCAGTTTTTTTGATGACCGACAAAAAGGAACCCCAAATAGTAAATATGATTATTTCGGATATGGGGGTTACATATAAAGGGAAATTTTACCCCTATCATCATATCAACTCTTTCTGGCTGGTTTACCATCCGCCATATGTGCAGGTGCTTTATCTAAAAATCAGCAACGGCCGACAGTTCAAACACATAAGAATCGAACTGGACGGTCAAAGACCACAAAAAGTACGGGCCCTTCTTCTTAAAGAGGTTCCAGAAATCGAGGGAGCCCATGAGCCTGCCTCTGACGTACTGGCACGCGTATTAAAACTAAACTAATGCACCTTTGCTTCTTTCAGCACAGGGACTCGGAAAATTCTCGGCCTATTTATGAGGTCGAATATAAAAAGGAAGGAAAAGTAGAACTTGGAGGAAAGGGCAAAGATGATCTGCCGGATGTAGAGACCATTGAATTTGATAAGACTAAAAAAACGGTCGATGAACATTGGGCCAGAATCGAAGAGAAATACGGCCAAAGCGCCTATGATTCGCTGATTACCGCCACCGTGGACAGGATCATGGATAAAAGTCCCGAAAATTATAAGGAAGCCATTTTGAAGGGCTCTACAAAAAGATACAAGGTCGTTTATGATAGAGTTTTTGACTATTTTATGAATACACAGATCGATCTGGAGACAACGTTTAATGGCTCGGTCAAATACATTGTAGAAAAGACTAAGAGTGAACTGGGTGTTCTAAAGTCAGCCATGGAAGGTACGGAAGGCCTGGTTGAATTTACTGATGCCGCCATGCCTGCCCCGAAAGATAAAAGTGCTGTTGAGAAACATTTTGATAAATATTTGTACGTTATGAGGGGCCGCTATTTTAATGCCGATGTTAATGAAGGCGTGGTGATACCCGGCGGCCCTCCTGTTATTGGCCCACTGCTCAATCCTGATTTACATGCTCTACCCGACCCCATTTACCCCGAGGAACGTTCAAGTATTCCAGTTTTTGGAATATTTACCGGCTCAGACTATTTTAAGGGTATTAAGTACAATACCGAATCATCCAGTTTTCAGAATAAAATGGAAGTCTGGGTGGAGGCGAAGCTGGCGTGGTTACTAAACAAAAAAGGAACCACCAAAAAGGATTTGGAGGAATTTAAGAAGGAAATCGCCGCCCGTTACGAGATTTACTCAAAGATCGACGGCAGTTCCAGCATTATTTCCGGAGTGGATCTAGCCGCATTGGAAGAACTTTCTGAGCCACCCCTTGATGCCATAGGCCGAGTGCTGGATGAGGGTGATGATCGCGTTATTAAAAGGCTCGAGGTCATGCATCTTTTGAACCATAGTGCGTGGAAGGAAACCACAAAAATAGCCGGAACCATACTTATGAAAACTGCTCTGGACAATGGATTCGAGAATGAATTTATTGCGGCCGCGAGCAAGTATAAGAAGGTGGATGATTTTGATGATGCAGTAGATGTATTCGATAAAAGGCTTGCTGAGCTTTCGAAAGTTGGAGTCACAGAAACTCTCACCTTTCTTAGGGAATTTAATACCGAAGTACATAGTGAGGTTCTTGATTACGAGATTAATGTTAAGCCCAAAGGCATTGCCATGCAGGTTAGTAAACAACTCGACTACATTTTGGGCGGTGTACTCAAGCCCCATTGGGAGGAAGACCTCATGTTGGTCCGCTTTATGACATCCAGTCGTGAGGAAAAACACAGCATACTTTCTGACGACAGACAACGATCAATTCTATTTGCGGGTATTAAGCTTGCCACCACGAAGTATCCTGATATTTTTGACGGCATGATTGGGAACAAAACGAAATTCAGACGCAGTATCGTCATAACAAAACCCTCTAGGGATGATCAGGCGGCCCAATTGAAGGCTCTAGAAATTCTAGGTCATCAGTCAAAAGTCATTGTTACAAAACTCAACAAAACACCTCAGCATCGCGGGAAGGATTTTGAAGCACAAATCAATGATGCTGATGTACCGGATGACGATAGAATGGTACAGGAAGGTCTCAAGTTTTCTGCACCCAGCGGTACCAAAAGGGCCCGCTTTAGGTCAGCTTTGGACCGAGGAGGATTTAACGCTCGTGACTTGGCTTTAAAGGGGGTTAAAATCCTGGGTATTGTGGCTGTCTTATCTAATGCGGCTCAGTCGTTCAGCGAAACGCAAGGTGATCTTCCCGACCGTCTTATGAAAACAGTCGAAAAGGTAGTCACAAATCCAAGTGCAATAGCTGGTGCGTTGGCGACAGCCGGCGCCTATATGGCTGAGCGCAATCCTGCATTCTTAAAATACCCCTGGCTTTCAAAATATCACAAAGTAAAGATCATGACTTCGTTCAAGCTAGAAAATATTGCTGCCCGACTAGGAAGAGGAGGAAATCAGGTAGTGAAGCGCTTTACGCACAACGAGGCCGAATGGGCTGCCCTCAATCACAAAAAAATGACTGGCAAAAGAATCCAGGAGCTTGTGAGAGAAAAGGCAAAGAATGCTAAGGGTGGGCTAAAACCGGTAATCAGCGTTGAGGACCTCAAAAAAATTATCACTGAACCTAACATAATTAGAAAATTGACTCGTGGTACAACCCCCAAAGATAGCTATGCAAACGATCGTATGCGCTACCTGTTTTACGCGAAGTTTTTTGCAAGACCAGTCAAGCCTTATGTTAACCGCTTGAAAGCAATTTGTATGGGCTCCAGTTATATTCCCTCTGGTCCCAAGTCAACCTAACAACCATAAAGATGGACGAAGCACCTCAACAAAATCAGCGTATCAGTACAAATCCTGATCCCAATCAAAATCAGAACCTGCGCAGGCCCGCGAATGCGGGTGTCCCAAGACGCTTGCCTACCCAACCCGCTACTGCCGCACCAAGCAAGAATAAGCGCAAGTTATGGGAATATGTTCTTCCGGGACTGACCGCGGGTGGAAGCTTCGGCTACGGAATTATCAATATCTTCTCCTAAACTAATTAGCTTAAATGAAACCCATAAGCCGCTTCATCAAAGGAATACTGCTAGGTCTCATGCTTGTCATGGTGTTGAACTTTACACTGACTTTCAGCTTGGGAGCGCAAAGTATATTCGCTCCCACTTTAGCTTATGCAGAGGATGAGGGTGAGGGTGAGGGTGCAGAAGAGACCTACGAAACTCTTGTGGGTAATATAAAAGCCCCTGAAGAGGCGCCTGATGTTAGCCTGGAAACCAGTGAATTTGTGAGCAAAATCGCAAGTGCGGCCAATATAAGTCATCGAATTTTTGCTCCGTTAATCAATGTTTTTGCCTTCCATATCGGAAACTTTTTGGGAACTGATTACGTTTATGAAGGCCCCATGGGTAAGATGCTTCATAAAATCTGGGTAATCAGCCGAAATCTGGTTAATATTTCTTTTGTTTTTATTCTCCTATGGCTGGCCTTAAATACGATTTTCAATCCCACCTTTCCGCTGGATGATCTTAAAAAGAAGTTGATTATTTTTACTCTACTTTTGGTTGGAGTGAATTTTTCGTGGCTTGGAACCAAGGTCGTACTGGATGCCGCCAATGTGGTTACTCATGCTGTCTTTGCAATTCCCTCCGGAATCAGCGCACCACCATCAAGCCCGTGTGAAATCAACGGCCCTGAGGACCCGGTAAGTGGTGCCTGTTACCCTACCGCCATCTTCGCTCCAGTTGATACGGGTCTAAGTAGGCCACTTATTTTTGAAGACAAGGAGGGTGATGATGATAACTGTACAAAGTTAAAAGCATCTTACAGTAATGCTTATCAGAAAAAGGGACAAGATGAACTAGGCGAACGTAATCTGTCTGCCAAGCCTGAAAACAAGAAATTTTGGGGCCGTACATCTATTTGTATGGAAAACCTTAATTTTATCAACTATAACCAGAACACCGCGGTAATCTATTTAACCTATGGTATGGCCAGAATACAGAATCTTATAACGACTTCCCCTTCGCAGGGAATTGATGATTTGGCGGTTAGCATACTTTTGTCGCTTGTTATTCAGCTTGCCTATGCATTATCCCTACTTGCCTTATTTATCGCATTAATAATCCGTATGTCCATGCTCTGGTTATTTGTCGGATTCTCACCCTTTTTAGTCCTTGTTATTTGGTTTAAGGGGACCGAGGACCTTGCCGTCGGAGAATTGAAACTTGGTATAAAGGAATTTGCCAATTGGGCTTTTGTACCCGCTAAAGTCGGAGCTATTTTTGCTGTCAGCTTCATTATGATTTCTGCAGGGCAGGCCGCTGGTGATAAAGGTATTAGATTGGTCGACAATTTGAGTACCAAGGAAGGTTTTGTTTTTGCGATGCCCGAAATTGATACGCTTTTTGTCGGGATCGGCTCGCTCTATCAGTTTATTTGGCTTCTCATGAGCTTGGTCGTTCTTTGGATGGGAGTCTTTGGCATTCTTGGCGAGATGTCAATTGTTAAAATAGTCACCAGTAAAATAAATACCTTCGGTACGGAGACTTTCCAAAAGGTTGCTGCCCTTCCTTACAAGGCACCTATTTTTACGCTTGGTAAGGACGGAAAGGGTACTTCAATCAAGGAACAACTTTCTATGATTGATCCTCGTAACATCATTGATAAATACACGGGTGATGTAACGACTGCAGATGTCAAAACCATCAATAGGAATGCTAAATCAGCTAGTGCTAAAAGAGAGGTTAAAAATGCTATGGACCGCGGTAATACCCTCACAAGCGGAGAAGCCCGTTCTATGGCAAAAGCCTTTGGTGTTGACCTGGCCCGCTGGTCAGCGGTCGAGCTAAAGGTTAAACTAGCCGCGCTTGAGACGGCCGGTGCAGGCAAAGATGATGCGAAAAAGATTGCCGAGTTAATTGAGGGGCATGCTTCAGATATGGGAGGTTCTGCTACAGCTGTAAAAAGTAGAGAGCAAAAAAATACTGAGGCAGACAGGAACGCAGAGGCAAGAGTGCGAGCTGAGAAGAAAGCGGGTGTAAATCAAGCTCCAGGCGGAACAACACCAGCATCGGGAACACCAGCAGCTGCAAATCCGCCAACGGGAACACCACCGGCTCCAAAGTCACCAGCGGGAAAACCCTAGTCTGATTTAGGGGGTAATTCCTATTTAGGAGGCTTTACCTGAGGCGCAGGTTTTGCGTCTCCTGTCAAAGCGCCATCTACGGCTGTTCCTGTTGCTTTTTTAATAGCGGCGCCCACACGGCGGAATATCTCGCGTTCTACAAAGTCTTTTTCGCGGGCAAATTTAAGTCTGGATAGTTGCTTGAAAGCCTCGGCCGCTTCCAGGTCTCCCTTGTCGGGGTCGTAAACCGTGGCCATCGAGAAGGCGCGCGAAGTGGCGTTGTCGATGTTCAGTTTGATGTAAGCCTGATAGTTGGCAATGTTAATAAGGTCTTGTTCAGAGAATACCGGAGCGAATTCTTTTGTCATGTATTCGGCATCCTGAGCGCCGATTTTAAAGGTGAGCATGGAACCGACATTACCAAACACCGCGTCACGAATTGAAGTGTCTTCCTGCTTGCCTTTTCCTCCCCCGCTCATCTTGGTGATCTGAGATATATACTGGTGAGCGATAATCAGACAGAGGCGGTATTTTCGGGCTTCAGACAAAATAGAAGTAAAGGACTCAGTGACGAAGTTCTGGAATTCATCCACGTACATATAAAAGTCTCTTCGTTCTTCCTCAGGGATATCCACACGGCTCATGGCTGACATCTGAAGCTTGGACACCATAACCATCCCGAGCAGTTGGGCGTTCAGATCGCCGAGCTTGCCTTTTGACAGGTTACAAAGAAGAATCTTTCCGCTATCCATCACATCGCGGAAATCGAAGCCGGATTTGGTTTGTCCTATTATATTGCGAATCTGGGCGTTCGTGATAAAGGGGCCAAATTTGGCGCTGAAATAAGGAATCATCTCCTGTTTTTCGCGGGCTCCGGTTGAAGCCATTTCTTTTTCCCAGAAAGCTTTGACGATAGGATTTTTGACCTTGTTCATCTTATATTTCTGCCAGGAGTCATCGGTGAACAGGCGTGGCAGGTCTATCAGTACAGCTCCTTCATCATCGTCGTCCATCAGGGTCAAACAACCGTTACGGAAGTAGTGCTGAAGGCGGGGTCCCATGATCTCTTCACCGAACATCTTAATGAAGATCGATAGCGCTTCCTGAGCCATAAATTCCTTTTGATCCGTAGTCTCTGCCTCAAGGATATTAAGCCCCATTGGCCTTCCCAGGTCACCCGGATCAAAGATGATGACATCATCAGCGCGCTCGCGTGGAATATGTGGAAGAATACCCTCAACCAAGTCGCCATGCGGGTCGATCAGACACATGCCCTCCCCATTTTCAGCATCCTGCCTGAGCATGTTCTTGAGCAAAGTCGACTTACCTGTACCGGATTTACCGATTATATAAAGATGCTTTCTGCGGTCGTCTCTCTTTATGTGCACTTTGCGCGTTTCTCCACGGAAAATATTATTTCCCAGGAACAGCCCTTCGGTGGGCAGGTTGTTCGGACCTGCGGCAATCTTAAATTTCTGCCATTTGATGACCGGTGCTTTGTTGTATTTGATATTGGGGAAGTGAAAGATTGAAGCCACTTCTTCCGAACAAAGAATCATGTTTCTGGGACGAAGAATACGCTGGATCCAGTCGTGCTTGATGGATCTTAAAATAAAGCCCTTTAGAAGTCCTGTTCTTGAAAAATACCGGCTTTTTGATAAAGCATTATTATTAGGCGCGTTATACTGAGCAAAAGCACCGCATACTTCCGTTACAATCTGATCCGCCCTTACCATAGACTTGGCTGAAGCAACTACACGAATCACTGTTTCGAAGCCTACTTTTACATTCTTGGTTTCCATCAGTTTTACCTGCTCGTCCATTAACGGGGTGGTGCGGGTTGTCCCCTGATTATCGACGTTCTCTGTGAATTTTTCGTGTTCAGCACCTTGCGCAAGCAATCTGATCATGGTCGCAATCCAGCTGAAAACATTGAGTTTTTGTATAATAGATTTTTTGTCGCCCTTCCCCATAAAAAGGTCTTGTGCGGCCTTGCGCCCCTTCTTCTGCCAGCCGTCCCCTAAGGGCCTGAGCATGACCTGAATAGCTGCGCCTTCATCCAGCTTGATCTTGGAAAGAGCATTGGCAATATTGTTGAAAGGATCCGACCCCATAAACTGATAAGTACGGAAGGGAAACATTGAAGGTCTGGCAAGTCGCATGCATCGTCCGAAGGCCTTGTAGCCTTGGCGAAAAATACTGTAATCCTCGACTTGCTCGATAAATACATCAGGATAAAAAGCCGTGATCTGTTTATCGAAGATAGATTTTAGATGCGAGGGCATAACGATAAAGAACTGCATCTCTCCTTCTAAAATGACATATTCACAGGAAAAAAAGTCTTCACCTTTTAGTAAATTAATCGCGTAACCGGAATAAATTGTGTGAATGGCTTCATAAAAATGAGTCATCACGTCGTTAGTTTCCTTTTGAGATTTACCGGTCGCAAACATCTCGGACTCCTGTTCACGATCTTCTTTGGAGTCCTTAATCGGCACCGTTATTCGCAAAAATACCATATTTAAAGAGCGTCTCAGGTTATTTTTTGCCCGCAAATGCCAAATTACCAAAAAGGTGATTAGACCGAGGATAACGATGATGCCGAGGACTCGCAGGAAAATCACTTTTCTATTTATTATTTGCTTGTTGCAGTATAAATGAGGCTAAGTGACATTACAATGACTTGTGTAGCTCGATGGGCAGTTTACACTTCCGGCTTTGTATCCACTACCCAGTACCACCTGCCGTAGTGCGTCAGAATATATGTTGTCTCGTCATTTGTACATACTCTTCCAACGGCAATCTGATCCAGGTTCCCCAGAGTAGCTTCTCCTACCGCTACCTTAAACTCCAGATCAGTGGTTACATAGAAGAAATTTCTAATGACACCGCTAAATTTCTGAGTACGATAGTCAATCGGTGGACATTCGCCTTTTCTTACCATTCTGCGGAACTGCTTTATCAGCCTGTCTTCCGCAATTATACCCTTCGCTTCTTCATATGCTTCCATTGTTTGATATACCACATTCCTTACCACGTAGCGCCGGTAATCAGGGAATTTTTGATCAATAAATACCAGCATAACAACACACAGCACCATAGAAAGTCCTAAATAAAGGGCTCTGTCACGACGCTTCCTGATGCTTAACCTTCCCTTGAAGTGAGTCAGAATCAAATAAACAATAGTGATGACAAACAGCATGATCACCGCGAATAGCGTGACCTCAGGCTTTTCGCTTAAAGGTGTAACTAAATACCATATGAGCCAGACAGCTCCGACTGCAAACAAAACACCAGCCATCCGGAAGATGAAATTTACTTTGCGATAATGCTTATAAACCCTAAGCATTAATAGCATGACCCTGTTGCGATTCCGCTTTTCGAGCCATAGCAAAAATAACACGATAAGCCCCTCAAGAATGGAAAAAACTATAAGTATACCAATGAAGAAGATCATATTGGGTATGAAAATCTGGGCGAAAAAATCATTCATGATTATCTATTTATCTTTTCTTCATTTTAGCCTTAGAATGAGATAAAGAAAATGTTATTTATTAACCCCATGCATATGATTTGCATTGAATGGATTGACGAGTTCAATATTGGAATTAATGAAATCGATGAACAACATAAACAGCTTGTGGCATTCATGAATAGAATCTGCAGCGCCCTTAACGAAGGGCAGGAAACTCAGATAATTGAAGAAGTGTTAATGGAGATGCAGAACTATGCTAATTCTCACTTTACTTTAGAAGAAAACTATTTTGATGAGTTCCATTATGAAAAAGCCAAGGAGCATGCGGACTCACATCAGGAATTCAGGGATAAAATGAATAGTCTCATTGAGGATTTGAAGCGAGACAGAGAATCGGTATCAATCGATACAATATCCTTTTTGGGAAAGTGGTTTATCGGCCACACTCAAACCTATGACCGTGAGTACGTGGAACTCTTTCATGAACACGGTATTAATTAGATTTCAGCCAGTTCATCATCGAGACTGAACTCTCCCTGTTCCCGCAGATTTGTGATTTCTTCGAGTTGCACGCGAACCTTGGCCTCTTTTTTTGCCAGCAATTGTTTTAATTCATTCAGGGTTTTATCGAGCTGAGAATTTTGCTCTTCAAGAATCTTCTGACGTGCTTCTTTGTCCTCCTCGGAGATTCCCTCCATCTTCCTGGTAGCTTCCTCCTTAATTTCATCACAATGGCGATTGAAGGCTACTCTGACTTCATCCAAAAAAACTCTATAATTTGTGGTGATTTCTTCTTCTTTTTGATTGAAAACTTGATCGTCCATGGACTTTATTATCTGAATTTTTTGTTCTTTAAATTATAACATAAAATAGCCTCTTAAACAAGATTATTACGACCTTGGTCTGTTCCTGCTCGCCATACCGCGTTCCAATTGCTAGAATAGCCGCAGTACAAGCGAATCTTACATAGAATTTAGCCGCACCCTCTGGGGAAGGTGCGGCGTGAAAGGTTCTAGTGCGGAGGAGCTCTCGCTCCCGCGCCTTGGACCTGTCGCATGGTGATCTCCTTCGTTCTGGGCCGTGCTGACTCGCGTCGGCCTCGGCCACTACGTGTGAGAGATGTTTACAGGAGGATTATACTAGTTTTTATTATTCTTGTCAAGAATAAATGATTGGAATTTTTGATTCAGGCTTCGGCGGGCTAACAGTAATGAAGGAGTACCTTAAAAAGTACCCCGAATTTGACTATGTGTATTTGGGGGATCAAAAGAATGCTCCCTATGGCCCGCACTCAAAAGAACGAGTTGAGGAGCTGACCATGAAGAACATCGATTTTTTAGTGAAGAAAGGATGCGAGCTGATTATTGTGGCCTGCAATACAGCTTCTGCCGATGCACTACGAACTGCCCAGCAGAAATATAAGGGCAAGCCTGTTATTTTGGGTGTCATCGTACCGGCTGTGGAAGAAGCTCTGAAGCAGTCCCGTTTCGGTAATATAGGTGTGATAGGCACGCGGGGAGTAATAAAGTCGGAGGCTTACGAACGGGAGCTGGCCAAATACAGCGTGCTATACGCACCAATGGACAAACGTGCCAGAAAGGAAGTGAAAGTTTACTCAGAGGCCTGTCCGTTATTGGTGCCACTGATTGAAGAAGATATGATTAAGAATCCGGCAACGAGAATGATTCTGAAGAATTATCTGAGACCACTAAAGCACGCCAATATAGATACCCTAATATTGGCTTGTACGCATTATCCCCTGCTCCACAAAGAAATTGCGAGAATTATGGGCAAGAATTGTCTCGTTATTTCTTCGGCCAAGGCGGCTGCGGATGCTATTGAACCTTATTTCAAAGCTCATCCTGATCTTTTGAAGAAGCTGAGCAAGAAAGGTAAACGACACTATTTGACGACTGATAGTGTAGAGCGTTTTACCGAAATCGGCGGCAAATTCATCGGGGAGAAAATCAAAGTTGACAAGGTTGACATCTAGTCATATAATGCCCCTCCTATAAAGTTGCAACCATGAGTATCCAAAGAGATTCTGGCGTTGAGCTACGATCTTTTGATCGGGCTATTGTCAGCCTTGGAACCTATCCTGTCCTTGATCGCATCCCCCTCCATGTTTTTCGTGTTTTAAACCAGATCATTGCCGAGGAGGGCAAAGATATTGAAGATGCCCTCACGGATATTGAAAAGGCTATTGGTTTCTCTCGTGATGAAGTGCGTGCAAAGCTAGAAGCTTGTCCATCGCGTCGAACGCAGGAAACGAGTCGGACTACTTAACAATGCCAATCATTACCTGATAATCCACAATATCATGCTTTCAAACAATTTGCCTAAAAGTGCTGGAAGACCATTCTTTAGTGACTGTCTGTTCTACCTCAAGGATTTTAATTGCGCCGAGGGGAAGTGAATCCGTATTGGTTTAGTCGCCTGAAGCAGGCAGCGATTCTTGATGGGAAAGATCTAAAGGATGCCACTAAAGACATTGCACATCACTTGCCAAAGTCTCATAGACTCCAAATACTGAAAATCCTTGAAGCAACTGAACCCTACGAGGAAAATCAAGAGGAAGCTGCCTAAACTAGCTCTTTTAGTGCTTCAGTTTTATCGGTTTTTTCCCATGGAAATTCCTCGCGACCGAAGTGCCCATAAACGGCGGTTTGTTTGTAAATGGGCCGTTTTAAATCGAATGTTTCAATGATTCCGGCGGGCGTCATGTCGAAAACCTTTTTAATGGCGGCTTCGATGGTTTCATCATCAGCTTTTCCGGTGCTGAATGTGGTGACGTGAACCGAAACGGGTTCGGGGTAACCAATGGCATATGCCAATTGTACTTCACAACGGTCGGCCAACTCGGCGGCAACTACGTTTTTGGCTATGTAGCGGGCCATGTAAGCACCTGAGCGGTCCTGTTTGTTGGGGACTTTTCCGCTAAATGCTCCCCCACCGTGCCTCCCCATGCCACCGTATGTATCAACAATGATTTTTCGTCCGGTCATTCCGGTATCGCCCTGCGGGCCACCGACCACAAATTTTCCGGTCTCGTTTATCAGAAATTTAGTTCCTTCATTTAAATAATCACCGCAAACAGGCTTGATGACATGTTCGATGATGTCTTTTCTTAGCTGGTCGTATTCTATGTCGGGATTGTGCTGAGCGGCGATAACCACTGCTTCCACACCAACTGGCTTACCATGTTCGTACTGCACGGTTACCTGTGATTTACCGTCGGGACGAAGGTATTTGAGGGTGCCGTCTTTTCGGACTTCGGCGAGCCTGCGGGCCAGTTTATGAGCCAACATAATTGGTAGTGGCATAAGTTCTTTCGTTTCTGTGCATGCATAACCCATCATAATTCCCTGATCCCCTGCCCCTTGCGCTTTGTGTGGACTGGTGTCGGCTTTTTCGCCTCGGGCGATGTCACCACTCTGTTCGTGAATTGCATTGAGAACGCTACAACTCTTATAATCGATTCCATAATCCGCATTATCGTAGCCAATATCATTTAGGGTGTCGCGAACGATTTTTTGGATGTCAACGTAAGTGGTCGTCGTAATCTCTCCACCAACTACTACGAGGCCTGTGGTGGTGAAAACTTCGCAACAACAAGCCCCATTCGGGTCATCTTTGAGGACAGCATCGAGCACGGCGTCCGAAATCTGATCGCAGATTTTGTCTGGATGTCCCTCTGTAACTGATTCGGAGGTGAAGAAATATTTAGACATAGGATTTTGAATAAAAAAATAATTCCTGGATAAGAGGAATATATTAGACCTCTCATCTTTAATGGATTTCGCACCTTGTCCCAGGACTTAGGGCCGGTTGCGGAGCGGGTCACGGGGCCAATTCCCTCGCCGCTACTCTTGATGAACTGTGATTTCGCAAACATATTACTGAATATCCTCTTTGTGGTCAAACAGATCACTTGACTTTGTAGCTACAAATCTTTATAATGTAGCTACAGGTGAATTTATTGTATTTAGACGAATGACTAGAAAAGATAAGCTTTTGAAACGATTCCTGAGGAATCCGCAAGCGCTGAAGTATAGGGAAATTGAGAGTATTTTGTTGGATCTTGGATTTACAAAAAGACAGTGCAAGGGCAGTCATGTAAAATTTAGATATCTCTTACTTGATCTTAATATTGTTATCCCCCTTCACCATAATGATTGTAAGCCTCACTATAAAATTAGAACTGCCAACATCTTAAAGAATAATTATTTTTCTTATGAAGCTTAAAATGAAGCCCTTTAAACACAGTATTACTTTAGGCAGACGAAAGTATGACTACTTCATAAAGCCTGTTAACAAGAAGGTCGTTTTCTTTGAGTGTCAGGGGGCTGAAATCTCGCAGGAATTTCTTGTGGAAGATATTCCCGCTCTTTTGGTGGATCTGCCAGAGCTTATTCAGATGGAAATCGACTATAAAAAAGAGACTAGTCAAATGATCCGCTTCCGATTGACGAAGGAAGAAAAGAAGAAAATTCAAAAAAATGCCATCAAAAACGGCTATAATAGTATGTCTGCCTTTATTCGGGATTTGGCATTAAGAGCTTAAATGCTTTTAATTCTCTCTTTCACCTTGGCGGATACTATGTTTAGCCTTGCTAGATGATTGAGAGCCTCGCGAGTTTTCTTCTTATAGAAATCGCTACCGAAGCCCACTAGGGCCATTTCACCACTTAAGAATTTTGCCAAATTTACTCTATTTCTCTCAAAATTATCTAGAAATAGATTATCGAGATAGCTATTGAATGCTTCCATTCTAACAGGATGCATGGCTTCTAATGCGTCATTGAAAATTGGGAAGAACATTATCATGTTTGTATATAACAACAGAAAGTCCTTAACGAATTTTGCACGCTCTCGACTATTAAGGTTTAATGATTCTAATGTGGCATATATACTGTTTGCCAAGCCAATCAGTGACAAGAAGTAGTCAATTTCATTCCTATTTAAACTAATGACTTCTCCCATTTTTTGGAAGAGGAAAGATCCAATCAATCTTTGTGCAAATTTGGCAATTTGCTCGTTTTTATCTGGTGTAAAAGCTTCGTCATCTCTGTTTAAATATGTATCAATTATATCTATCACTAACTCCTGTCCTCTAGTACCTGAATTATCAAAGAGACTCACATGATCCTCTAAGGTGTTGAAAAATGGACTGGATTCTTTTGGATAGCTATCAGCCGAAAGTACAGCTGTAACAATCTGTAACAGAAGTGTAGTACGCAAAGAGTCATAATCGTCATCATTGCCTCTTGCCTCAAAAACCTGATAAATGAGATACGTTAGTAAAAACCAAATATAGGTTCTTATGTCACACTTATTGTTGTAATCGGAGTAGAATTTCGGGTAAGGTGCTTTATTTTCCCTAAGAATCGATAACATTTGATTCAATAAATGATTTAGTTTTAGGCTCCCCCTCTTTATTAACCGCTTAAGAGCTTTGCCGAAAACATCCAATTCAGCATTGCTGTAATGGACAAATACATTGGCATCATTATAGATTAGAGGCTTTCTTTTATCCCTCCATCCTTCCAAAATCCCATATAAGCCTGATTGTATTTTTTTGCCCTTGCCCCTCTCTTTCTTAGCCTTGCACCTGAGATGTTCATTCTCGTATAAGAGAATTGAGGGTATAACGACATCTATAATTACCTCTTCAGGGTCAAACATCTTATCAATTAAAAAGAAGGTATGAATGTAAAGATAAAATAGCCATAATGATATAAGTACCTTTAAAACTGGGTCATAGTTATATGAAGAAAAAAAGAGAAAAAGGAGTAGTAGATTTATACTTAGAATCTGAAAGTATTTGTATCTAAGAAGAATTTTAGTTAGGGAATACTCAATGCTCTGACTACCAATAAATGCTACACCGAAACCAAAAAGCATCCCTGTAAGCTCAAGAACGGCAAAAATGAATCCAAAATCATATTCGATTTTTTTGAAATTAACTATCCAAAGTGGACTCAGGAATCTCAAGAAATCTTGAAATAACGGAACTCTGGTGCAAATTAGGTAATATAGCAGAAAAAGCATACTGAACCCGAGTAAGCAATAGAATACTAACTCAAAGTGCCTTTTCTCCCAGTACCAGTTAGCCCACCTTTGAAATCTTAAAAACATACTCAATCCTGTTTATTGGAAAATGAGTATAGCAAAGCCCTGCAACTGCGCCAACTTAATACCTATAATGATCCGGTTTAAACGGCCCACTTGGATTGGACCCCCATTACATGTGAATTTAAACCACTCCTTTTTCTGCTAGCAAGAGTTCAACCGCCTTTATACCAAGATCTGTGATTTTGTATCTGCCACTCACAACCACCGCCATTCGAATGCTACTACTAGTAAGTTTTTTAGCCGCATCACGCACTGTATTATGATGCTTTGGGATAAAACTGATCAGTTCGGCAAGTGTCATACCCTCGGCATGTTTTGAGAACAAGAGTGCTAGAATCTCCTCGCCAGCTGTAAAATCTGTTCTCTGAACTAACAACCTCCCATCAAAATCCCGAATAATCGGAATCTGCAGTCTGCACATTTCTTTGATTATTCCAACTACTTTCGTTTTGTCGGAGTCCCAGAATAATCTCATCAGCTCTATCATGAGCCACCGACAGTTTTCAATTATCAATCTTGAGTCTATCTCATCAGCTGTGTACACCGTTGAAACATGCACAGCACCGCGTTGGCTTCTTAGTTTGTATGTGGTTTGAATTACACGTGCTGCAAGGAGTGCAGCCTTTCTTTCAGGGAAATTATGGGGTACTTTTTCGTTTTGAATGTACTTTATGCAGTCACCGACCGATTTACTGTGACTGATATTACCCGAATCAACTGAGTAAATGAGCCTGGCTACAACCTCACAAAATCTTCCCCCATCCAACTCTGAATATTTCCACTTCATGGTAGAGAATGACTCCTCCAGAGTTCGATACTCGGCTAATAGCTGCTTCGCTAGTGTCGGCTCAATCACTCGCTTCAGTGTTTCTAATATGAGTTTTTCGCTTTTATTCATTTGACTCTTGTTTTATTCGTTCCATGCCGTCATGAAGCACCTTGTATACACCATCATTAGAAGTCATGAAATTACCTTGCCTTGCCGATATGGTAAGTGTCCTGATATTACTAAAAGGCTTGTCAACTAGTCTCTTGTCAGCAATATAATTAATTTCAGATGCTGTTAAGCCATCTTCCAACCCCATTTCTCTTGCAGCTACCAATATCCATAGAATCTTATCGACGTTGCTTTTAAAGTCTCTATAGGGTCGAATTGTGATCTTGCTAGGTTTTGGTGTAATTTCTAGCCCCCTTACTTCGTCTCTAACACTTGCTTCCTTTACTTTGGGTTTACTTGCCCCCTTAGCAGACTTCTTTCTTGGTTTCTTGGGATCCTCTTTAGCAGGTGCACCTACCAAAATTGTGGATGGTACCCCCTTATCATCGGCTGTCACAAAGGCTATGATTTGGCCAGCCTGCTGGTCAGTAATCTCCATGTTCTTGACTGAAATGCTACCGAAATCGGTGATGGTAATTTTAGGCATAAGTAATTATATTATTTGATACACAGGATTTATACGCTTGGCACTATTAAAAGTCAAGCTAAATCTGCTAAGGTGCTAAAAATGGCGCAAGCTAATGCTTATACGCTATTCTTTATTGCAAATTTAGTGTCCTATTTATTTTCTATTTTTTCACCTAATACCTATAATGATCCGGCTTAAAGGGGCCGCTTGTGCTCACGCCAATGTATTTGGCTTGCTCTGGTGAAAGTTTGTCGAGTTTGACGCCGATTTTATCCAGGTGTAAACGAGCGACTTCTTCGTCGAGTTTTTTTGGAAGCATATAAACCCCTACCGGGTATTGAACAAATTTTGTATACAACTCAATCTGCGCCAGTACCTGATTCGTGAAGCTGTGACTCATCACAAAACTGGGGTGACCGGTGGCACAACCAAGATTTACCAGGCGGCCTTCAGCCAACAGAATCACTTCTTTCTTTCCGAGCTTAAACTTATCGACCTGAGGCTTGATATTGGTGCGCTTGCCGTGTTTTTTGAGCCAGGCAACGTCGATTTCGTTATCGAAGTGCCCTATGTTACAGACGATGGCCTGGTCCGGCATAGATTTGAGATGCTTGGCATTTAACACATGTAGATTGCCCGTGGCAGTCACAAAAATATTGCCGAGTTTGGCGGCATCATCCATCTTCATAACCTGGTAACCTTCCATGGCGGCCTGCATGGCGTTTATGGGATCGATTTCGGTGATGATGACTCTTGCACCCATACTACTCATAGAACGCGCGCATCCCTTTCCTACGTCGCCGTATCCGGCAATCACTACCACCTTACCCGCCACCATAATATCGGTTGCTCGTTTGATGCCGTCTGCTAAAGATTCACGACAGCCATAAAGATTATCGAATTTGGATTTGGTGACGGAATCGTTCACGTTTATAGCTGGAGTTACCAGCTTGCCACCCTTCATCATTTCGTAAAGTCTGTGAACACCTGTCGTGGTTTCTTCCGTAATGCCTTTGATTTCAGGCAGAAGCTTTTTATGCTTTTTGTAGATCAGTTGGGTCAGGTCTCCCCCATCGTCCAGAATCATGTTTGGCCCTTTGCCGCCCTTAAATTTGAGCGTCTGCTCCACACACCACCAGTATTCTTTTTCGGACTCACCCTTCCAGGCAAAAACCGGGATTCCCTTTTTGGCGATCGCGGCCGCAGCGTGGTCTTGGGTGGAAAAAATATTACATGAAGACCAGCGCACCTCTGCACCCAGTTCAATAAGCGTTTCAATCAGAACAGCCGTTTGAATGGTCATATGAATACAACCTGCAACTCGTGCGCCCTTAAGAGGCTTCTTTTTGCCGAACTTTTTGCGAAGAGCCATTAGGCCGGGCATTTCCTTTTCGGCCAGAATAATTTCTTTGCGTCCGAAATCCGCTAATTTGATGTCAGATACTTTGTAATTCATGTATAGCGGATTATAGCTTTTTCAGAAACTTTTTGAAATCAGTTTTTGAAACCTTGTGGTTCTGAGTACCTTTGACCTCCACACATCTGGCGGCGACCCAGGCTCCAATATGGGCGGATTTACTCATGTCGTAGTCATGCTGATAGCCATACATCAGGCCTGCACGGTAGGCGTCACCGCAACCTGTGGGATCCGCCAGTTTCTTTGGTTTGTAAGCCGGAACCTCGGTAACCGTAGCATCGATGGACGACCAGATTTTGCTACCCTCTTCACCATAGGTGACAATCAGGTAGTTCACTTTTGCAAGTATATCCTTTTGCATCCATTTAGTACGATCCTGAATCATCTGCCACTCATAATCATTTACCACCAAGGCATGTGCACCGGTGATGAAATCTTTCAGAGCTTTATCCGAAAAAGCCGGAATCCCCTGCCCTGGGTCAGCAATAAAAGGAATCTCATTCTTGAAACAATAATCGGCATACTCTTGCATGGCTTTTACGCTGTTTGGGGCAATGATGGCCATAGAAATCTCCTCTTTCACTTCCTTCATTGTGGCAAGGTGAGCCTTCTTCATAGCGCCCATGTAAAAAGAAGTAATCTGGTTGTCATCCAGATCGGTCATTATGGTGGCACTGGAAGTGAGCAACTTTGTACAAAGCCTGACATAGGAAAGATTGACCTTTTTATCGAAACCACTGAGGTAATCAGCCCCGTCGTATCCGATTGATCCGAGTAGAATGGGCTTTTCGCCCAGCAGGGCAAGACTGTAAGCAATGTTTCCTCCTGTCCCTCCGCGGTTTACCGACATGTCTTCTACCATGAAGGACACGTTCAGATTATGTACATGTCCTTTCAGGATATGATTTGAAAATTTGTCTTTGAAGACCGAGATTCGGTCATAGGCTAATGAACCTGTAACCAGTAAATGAGATTTCATGTTATTCAGCTAGTTCAGGCATCTCTATAATCTTTACCACAATCTTGGCGACTTCAGCGCGGGTAATACTGTTATTAGGGCCAAAGCTGCCGTCTTCGTAGCCTCCGACAATACCTTTATTATTGGCGTAAGCCACATATTTTGCATACCACTCCCCTATTAAAACATCCTGGTACGCAGCGTACCAGTAATCGAGTTTGCTTGTGTAATTTTTGACAAAGTTCGAATCGATGTCAGTGAATCCTTTCGCCTCCAAAAGAATTTTAAGGGCGGCCGAGCGGGTGATGGGCTCGTCCGGAGCAAAGTTGCCTGCATCTACCCCCTGAACGATACCTGCCTGCCTGGCAGCAATCACGTACTGTGCGTACCATGCGCCCAGCGGAACATCACCAAATGGAGAGAAGCTTGGATTTGGGTCGATTTCGAGGTCGAAAGCCTTGGCTGCGATCTTGGTGAGTTCGGCTCGGGTAATGTTGTCGTTAGGAGCGTAGGTGGTTTTAGTCTTACCGCTGACAATGCCAAGACTGTCAATCTGGTTCACGTAACCCTCGGACCAGTGACCGACAATGTCAGCGAAGCCTTCTTCAGCAACCTCATGTATTACAACAACTTCTCTGATTTCACCGGTTGCAACGAAAGCGAAATAACTGAAGTGGTCAGTTTTAGTCACTAGCATTCCATCTGCTACTACTCCTTCAGTAGCATATTCCCAATTATTACCGTCAAGCGATGTGTAAACAAGTACCACGCTTCCTCTAGGAAGGTCTATAGGAATATTGAGGGTCGCCTCGTTAGAGAACTGCAAAGGTACTAATGAACCCACCTTAACAGCGACTTCTACATCATCTCTCATGAGAGGATCGCTGCTTCCCTCAATCGGTTCACCGCTCGAACTAATCATAGTGAGAGATCTTAATACTGGTGGATCTATTTTTCTGTTCCAGTCAGCTGGTCCTGTTACATCAGTATTTGGCGGAAAGTAGACTGAAATAGTGGATCCACTGTTAGGTTTAAGTGTCAATGAACCGTCGCCGGTTAATTCGATTGTAGCCGTGTTGTTATCGGTATCAACAACAACATCTTCTTCGTCAAACTTAATTGGCGAACTGTAACTCTGATCACCTGTAATAGTTTCGATATTTGCGACTGAAGTGGTCGTGGTGGTGTTGGAAGCGGAACTAGTGCTTGCGCCTCCCCCTCCACCTCCTCCACCGCTTCCACCGCCTTCATAGGCTTCGAGCGTATCTGTAGCGGAGCTACAATATGGATCATTAGGGAAGTCTATTAACCCATTTCCATTATTGTCGATTCCATCACTACAGGCGTATACAGGAGGGGCGGGGGTAATTGTATCTGCGGTAACGGCAGCATCGGTATCAATAGATACATTGCTTGTATCAGTGGTGGTAATGTTGTAAACACCGGTAGTACCGGCAGAAGGCGGGTTAACTATCGTATTTATGGTACAGGTCTGTGCGCCGGCTGGTTCACTTGCTCCATCGTTCTGACGAGTAAGAGTAACCACCTGGCTGGCAACACTGGTGACAAAGGTACCATCCTGAGTGGTACAGGTTCCACCGGCAGCTCCGGAAACGTTGTAGGCTGCGCCAAATGTAACCTTAATATTACCGTTGGCAGGAATTGGGTTGGCTGTAGTGAAGGTAACTGTAGCGGTACCGGAAGCACCGGCTACCAAGGTTGCAGGTTCTACATTTGTGGAAGAAAGGGCACCTACTGTGATGGTGTCAGTGGCAGGAGCGGCGGTATCTATGTCCACATCACCGTTGGTAGTGGTGAGGAGGGTGTAGGCTCCGGGATCGCCGGTAACTGCCGGGTTCTTAATCTTA
>SDBT01000921.1_pt1 | contig 49306 bp, 72 predicted proteins | sample 2277101 | NCBI WGS metagenome assembly SDBT01 (sample SAMN10404973, study PRJNA504765) | marine sediment metagenome | isolation source: marine sediment core GS10_PC15, 103 cmbsf | place: Arctic Ocean: Southern Knipovich Ridge | collected 2010
ATAGCATACCGCGACATAGAAAAATGGGGCTCGCTAGGGAGTGTGATTAAAACCCAAGTTAAGCCAGTCATTGGCAATAGGATGTCCATAAGACTTATAACGTTTACGTATGTAGACATACGTAGAGGAGATTAGATGGTAGTCAAAGAGGAAGCGGAAACTGTTTCATCCAGGATACCAGCCAAGCTCAGGGTGTTAATGGGACAATATATATTACACGACACGCACCTTAATGAATCTGACTTCATTCGAGCAGCTATTAGAGAAAAAATCGAGAGGGATGCTCCAGAACTCATGGAAGATATGTTCGCGAAAGTGAATACACCCAATTCCTCTTAGAGAAATGTTCAATAGAGGCTAGTCCAAAAATGGAAATCCAAAATGTTGAGTCAGAATGGCTTACCCATATCAAAGACAGCTTTCCCAGAGAGCTGTTCACCTGGAGGGAAATAGTCAATTCCGATGTTCTCTATATCTCTCGAATCAAGGAACAATTCGGTAGGCGAGATATTTTCTGCTCAGTCTATCCAACTGATATTCGAGAGAAAGGCATAGTCGATTCCCTGTTCTACGATATGGACTGCTCTGATCTTTCCGATGCTCACAGGGAAATGAGGACAATAGTCCGACATTCAATAAATCGCCTCGATTATGAACCTCGGATTTATTTCTCAGGTAAGAAAGGGTTCCACTTCTACTTTGATTTTGAGCCAGTTAAGCTAGAGGCAAATTTCAGGTCCCTATCAGCAAAGTTCCTTGAGTTCTTAAAGGTTCCAACTAACCCGATAGACTGGCATACAGTTGGTGATATTCAACGCATTTCAAGGGTCCCGTTCACAACACACATCAAATCCGGTAGAATGTGTATTCCAGTGGACCCGGCTTGGAGTCTAAGGCGTATGCTATCAGAAAGTAAAAAGTGTCATATCGAAAAAACCGTTGAGATTACTAAGAATAGAAATGTTAGGGATATATTTGAAAAATTTAACGATCCGGATCTATATTCAACCTACATCACTGAAATAAATACTCATGATATTTCAGAGTTCAATTCAATTAGACCGTGTATTACCGCCAAGATGGAGTCTACTCACCCATCACATGCCACTAGACTAGCCTTTGTAGTCGAAGCCGTCTACAATGGCTGGTCAGAAAGCGAAATCATCGGGGCCTTTAGTCACGCCGAGGACTTTGGTATGGGAGAAATGACCACGAAGCAAGTCAGATACACACTTCAAAAAGTCAGTGAGGGACTGAAGCCTTGGAAATGCTCGACTCTGAAGGAGCGTAAGGTTTGCTCCAATGAGTGTTCCTATATAAGTAACAGTTATAGTAGTAAACCTTATAAAGAAAAAGGTATAATAAATCGTAGTTAGTGGGAGACATGAAAGTTGCAAGAAAATCCTATCGGACCTGGGAAGTCTCCTCTGAGACCAAGGCAAAGACAGCATACACCGTTTGGTTCAACGGGAGCTGGCATTGCACCTGCCAGGGATTCAGAGTCCACATGCAAAGTTGCAAACATATCAGAACCATCTTGGAAAGTTTGAGGTACAAAAATGGTAAGAAGAGCTAGGTTGATAACGACCCCCCTTAAGTCATTGATTAAGGAAATGGTAAAAGACACATCTCAAGAAGCCTTTGAAAAGGTCCTTGAATTGATCGTAGAACTAGAAGATCGGGTGGAAGAACTTGAGTCAAAAAAATAAAAAGAAGCCTACGTTAGGACTCACCGACATTGCAGGAATTGGAGACAAGACTGCTAAAAAGATGATAGCGTGCGGCATAATGACTGTTGAGGAACTGGCGACTCTAAGACCAGAAAAGCTCTCCAACACAATCGAATGCACGCTCAAGAAGGCAAAGGATTTCGTAAACCTCGCTGTGGAGATCGTCAGAGGCAGAGCCATTGAGATATACACCGCCAAGGAAATCTTTAAGATAAGATCAGAAAGAGTCAAGATGATAAGCACCGGCTCTACGAATCTAGATAAAATACTTGGAGGAGGAATTCAGACAGACGCCATTACTGGAGTAGCTGGTGAGTTGTCTGTCGGGAAATCACAAATAGCATTCCAAGCCGAAGTCAACTGCATTTTAGACCTAGGTCGTCACGCCGCACACATAGAGACAGAGCCACAGACCTTTAACTCTAAGAGAATAATTGAGATAAGTAAAGGAAGGGCAACTTTCTCAGAGATTGCCGAAATGCTCCATGTCGTTCCTCATACCTCCGTAACGAATCCATATCAACAATTCAACGCCTACCAAGAGATCGACAAACTCATTGAAAATGGGACTGACATAGGTTTACTCGTAATAGATTCTTTCACTGCTAAGTTTAGACCATTCTTTACTGGCAGGGAGATGTTACCAGACAGGGGGGCAGAACTATCGAGACACATCGGCTTCCTAGAAACTATGGCATCTAAACACAATATGGCTATTTTCATGACCTGCCAAGTCATGGGAGTTCCAGACAGCGGTGCTCAGCTGGGCATCATAAAGAAATACGGCGGGAGAAAGGAAATCTGGGGTGGAGACTATTTCAAACACAGCATCACATATTGGCTATACCTCCAAGAAATCAAGAAGGACCATTACAAGGCTACCCTCTTTGATGCTCCAGATATGCCTCGTGCAGAGGCGGAATACATTATCACGAGTAGAGGAATAAGGGACGTGGTTTAAAATGAGCTTGAAAACAAGAGAAGAATTGGAGACTGTAATTGCCCAGAAATCTGGTAAAGAGGTAGAAGAGATAAGGAGGCTAATCAACGAAAAGTTGGCCCTTTATCCAATCAGACCAAGGGCAGCCGCCTCTATGGTGGCAGGAGATTTAGGTCTCGCCCTAAAAACAAGATTCGCCAAAGGGAGAATCCCATCACCAAGAGGAGAAGCCGTAAAGGTCAGTGTTGAGGACGTCTTAGCCGATCCAGAGAAGTACAATAAAGCATCCCTGAAATTTGAGGGATACATATTCGGCATGAGGAAATTCAACTATGGTGACAACAAGGAAAAAGAAGCCCTCAGCTTTGATTTCATAGACCCCACCGGACATATCTCAGGAATAGGATTCAAGAGTGTAGCCGTTGGCCTCTTTGATGGGATAGAGGAAAAGGACTCAATCGCAATCAATGGAGCCGCCGTACAGTTACGTGATGAGAAAGCTGGAATTATGATTTGGCCTTCAGTGTTCATTGAAACGATTGATACTCCTAAGGGCTGGAAAACCATAGAGGAACTCCAGTTAATCTACCTCAGCCGAACCCTAGAGGAAGTATTCGATGGGCGAGGTGGAATCATAACCGTTTCCATAGTCTCAATAGTAGACACAAAAACGTACCAAGGCTGCCCAGAATGTTTCAAGGGAATCAAGGGAGATGACCTTTGCAAAGAACACGATCTTGAGCCGGTAGAACTCCATTGGATAACAGTTTTCGTTGGAGATGAATCCATGGAGAGTGCCATTGGTCTACCCCCTTCGGCAGTAATTAAGCTTCCTAACTTCGGAATCTACGACTTTGATGAGCTAGTGGGTAAACCTATGATATGCAATGTCTGGTATCAGGAAGAAAGGGGAATCATGTTCAACAACCTCGTTTCAATCGGAGAACTGGAAGAAGAGAAAGAAGAAAAGGAAAAGCCTAGAGTCATCTGTCCAAAATGCGGTGAAGGATTCCCATCCAAGGAGTCTCTTAAGGCTCATGAACTAATCACCCATAAGGAAGAGGGAATAGAAGTCAAGACTCTCAAGAAACTAGAGGAACCCGAGGAACCAGAGGAAACCGAAGAACCAGAGGAAACCGAAGAACCAGAGCCAGAGCCTGAACCGGAACCAGAGGAAGAAGAGGAAGAAAAAACTCTAGTTAAAGGAAAAGAAACCACCACTAAAGTCTCGGAGAAAGACTATAAGCTAGCCAAGGACCTCGTCAGTTTCCTAGTTCCAGCGAGCCTAGATTCGATTAAGTTGGAACTGGAGAGTACCGTGGAAAGCGATGTTATGACTCTGTTGACGAAGATGAAGGACGACAAGTTCATTGAGATAAAGGACGGAGAGATCAAGAGGGTATAAAAATGAAATGGACAGAAAAGTTTTACTCCGCTGTCTTTAAAGACCTCATGAGTGACAGAAAAGGCATACACGTATCCCACCTTATCTATGATTGTCTCAGACGATCTTATTACGATATCACCACTGATATTCCATTCGATTTAGAAAGTGGGATGAGGATGTGGATTGGGAAAAAACTCCATGAACTTTCCATCTCCGATAACTCCGAACTTACACTTGAATGGGAGGGAATCATAGGGACAGTGGACGAATACCAAGACGGCCATCTTCTTGACTTAAAGACCACTCGAAATATCCCTAGTGGACCAAGATCCCATCACGTCAAGCAAGTGGAAATGTATCGAGTATTACTGGAGAAGAATGGATACGAAGTCAAGAGTTCTTCCATACTCTACGTTGATGTAGGCTCAACTGATGTAGTCGAATTCCCTACAAAGTTCAGGAAGAAAACGACTAAGGTCATCGAAAAGGAGATGCTAGAGAAGAAAGCTAAACTGGAGATGGCCGTTGAAAGAGGATGGCTACCCAAGAGGCATATCAATTGGCTCTGCCGATACTGTGGTTATGCCTCTCGGTGCTTTGCCGAGGAGGGTCGTGAAGACCCTAAGAAAAAAGGAGATAAAAAAGAATGAAATTTTCTGTAGACCGTGACGAGTTTAAATCACTGATTGATATGGCTTCCGAACTCAATGAAGTCATACCAATAGAGATCGAGGAGAACCAGCTAGTAATAAAAATGTACGACATCGGACACACTAGAGGACTTAGAGCAAACTTTGTCTTAGATGATATGAAAGACTTTGAACCGATTGAACTAGGGTTACAAACCGAAGTCATGGCGAGGAAACTGACCTCGGCTCATAGTGGCAAAATAAAGTGTGAGGTTAAAAAAGGAATGTTCATCATCAAACAAGAAGTTGCAATAGCCAAAATCAACCTTAAACAAGAACACCGGCTTTTCTACATAGATGATTCTGCCTTAGAAGTGGACGGAGTGAAGTTACCAGATCAAGAGATAACTGGACTAACTACATTCATTAAAATACCAAACGCCTCAGCAATCAAGAGTATTTTCCAGAACATCCATACAGAATTCTTCGATTTGAGAACAACCGATACCCAATTCATCATCGAAGCGAAAGGAATGGGAGAAGGCTCAGAATCAGAATTTACTCTAGATGTACCAGTTAGTAACAAAAAAGATTCAGGCGAATCAAGATATCTCACAGACTCGATCAAGTCAGTCGTAAAATATCTACCAAGTGGAGCAAATATCTCATTGAAGTTTGGAAAGGACAGGCCATTGGTAGTAAATTCAATGGGAGACAAAACCACCATAGAAATCATATTCGCACCTATAGTGGAGTGATCTTACATGTCACAGCGTAAACACACAGAAAGGATGAGATCCCAACGTAGAGCAAAAGATAGAGCCAAAAAAAGCTTATCTTCTCCCTTTATGTGCCTAAGATGCGGTTACAAAAGTTTCAATATACAGAAACCTGCAGATGGAACAATTTTAGGTAGATGTAGTAACTGCTACTTGGAAATCAAGAGTGAATTCCCTAGCGGAGAGGAAATAGACGATTACAGCAGACTGGTGGATATCTATGCCGAAAGAACTACAACTGAAAACTCATAAATTGAAAAAGAGAAAGGAACGCATTGGTAAATGTATCACTAAATATGGTTTCCTACCCAGATCACTTTGGAAAATAGGTACAAAGCCAGCTGCTCTCGATGACTATGTAAGTGACAAGGTTGGTAAGGGAAGCTACGCTGGTGGAGCTTGGCGTGGTAAGAGACTTTCTCAGTTCCATCCTGAGGTTAGCAGAAGGTGTATAATCTATTGGTCCGATCCAGGAGACTGGGTATTGGATCCATTCTCAGCAAGATTACCTAGGTTACTGGTGGCTAGAGCCCTTAGGAGAAACTCCATAGGACAGGATATAAGTAAGAACTTCTTTGAACATGGATATAAGAAACTTTTAGTGAGAAAAACCTTAGATCAAACAAAAGTTCTAATCGAGGAAAAAGACAGACTACGTATTCAAGATAAAAATGGAACAATTACCGAAACGAGATACGGTGATAGCCGAAATTTAAGTTTCATTCCATCGAACTTCATTGATCTAGTCTTTGCGAGTCCTCCCTATTATGATTTAGAATATTACGGTCCTGAGCCAGAGCAACTAGGCCATGGCAGTGATGTAGGGGATGACGACAAACCAACATACCAAGAATTCCTAAACGGAATAAAAGAGGTAATTACAGAATGCCGCAGGACCTTAAAGTCTGATGGTTATTGCGTTTGGAACGTACAAGATTTCAGGAAAGATGGTGTGTACTACGATTACCATGGAGACACAATACAACTATTCAAAGAGGTAGGATACGTTCACCATGATACTGTAATTTTCAATCTCTTTTCATTATCTCAAATGAACTTTACAAGATGTGATATAAACAAATACACGGCGAAGGTGCATGAGTATATCATGATCTTCAAGAAGGGAGAACAATGAAAAAGGATTACAAGGACACAGTTGAAAAGGGAAAACTTAAAGAGTCTAAGAAATCCAGGGCTGCCGTTATAGCTAAATATGGGTTCATTCCTCAATCCGTATTCACTGGGAAGGTAAAGAGTCAACGCCTCGATAAGAAGTTCATGACCGATAGGATAGCTAAAACTGATGCGAAATACGAGGACCATGGATACAGTGTCAGAGGAGGAGCACTATCACAATTCCCAATAGCGATTGGGTTATTTGTGGTAAAGATGTGGAGTGAACCTGGAGACCTTATATGTGATCCGTGTTTCGGTAGGGGGCAGAGGGTTGTACTCTCAACGGGATTAGGTAGGGATTACATCGGTTTCGATATCTGCAAGAAATTCTATGATGAGGTTGTTTCAAACGTAAAGGGAATTAGGAAATCTTCCCTAGAGGAACAAGGCCCAGAATATGAAACGGACACTTCCTACTTTGCGACTCTAAACAATCAAAAGTTTAGGCTCTATCTCAAAGATGCTAAGGAAATACATTTACCAGATAATTCTGCCGACCTTTTCTTTACCTCTCCACCTTATTGGGACATTGAATTCTACGATGATCACCCAGAGCAATTAGGCTACAAGAAATCATATCAGGAATTCCTCGATGGTATGAAGAAAATATCTGAACAAGGCTTTAGAGTTCTCAAGCCAGGGAAATATCTGGCATACCTGATTAACGATTTCAGGAAAGGTGGTAGATTCTATCTCTATCACCGAGACTTGTGCAATATCTTAGATGAGGTAGGTTTTGTGCCTCATGATATTGTCATTTATCCATTGAGTAAACATGCCTTGGGTGCCATATTCGCCACTCAACTGGAGGAGCAAAAGAGAACAGCAAAGTGCCATGAATATATCCTCGTCTTCAAAAAGCCAAAGGGAGATTAACGAACAATGGAGAAACAGAATAAAGGAATAATCGAGATCACTGGAGAGTTTACTGATTGGTGGATGTCCCCAGAGTTTTATAGACAACTAACAGGCGAATATCCAAAAGTATCGACCATAAAACAGGCTAATCGCTTCGGTAAAACCCCACGAGATTTGGAGAAGAAAAAATAATGAAGGTTCTTTTAATCGTCCCCCCTGTAAGGACGGGAGTCCCCTTCATGAAAAGGACATTCCCGTTGCCTCTTGGTTTAGCGAGTATAGCCGCCTATGCCAGAGATAAGGGGTATAAAGATATCGAGATCAAGGACTTTCTGGTTCCAGAATATATGAAACCAATGAAAAGGGCACCACCAAGTTTCAAGGGAAGTAGACGGAATTATTTGCATTATGGATGGGAAGATAAAGACATAACCAAATGGTTCGAGGAGAAAGACTTAACTCAATACGACATTATCGGCGTTGCCTCTATGCAAATAAACGTCTTAGAGGATGGATGCTGCCGAATAGTGAATATGATTAAAAAATATACGGATTCGTTGGTAGTAATTGGGGGACCCAGTGCCACCACCGTTCCAGAATTTGCTCTTTCACACTCAGAGACAGATTATCTCATTAAGGGAGAAGGAGAAATTCCCTTTTATAATTTCCTTAAGGACTACGAAACTAATAGTCTACCGGAAAAAGGAGTTTACAATGATCATCACATCATGATTGAAGATTTAGATGATCTATCTTATCCGGCCTGGGATTTAGTAGACTTAGAACTTTACCCTACATACAGAGGAGGGCAGCGGATCGTTTTATTGACAAGTAGAGGATGCCCGTATGATTGCAACTTCTGCTCTGTGAAAACAATCTTTGGGAAGGAAACCAAGGACGGCTGTCTACCCTTTTGGAGAAAGCACTCGGCAGAATATGTCATAGACAAAATAAAATGGCTATACGATAAATTCAATGCTCGATATTTCTGCATCCTAGATGATAATTTTTTGGCAGATATAGGCAGGGCTGAGAAAATATTAGACGGCATAGAGAATCTAGGAATGAAGAAAACCGGATTTTATATCGAAGAAGGTTTGATGGTAAAACAGGTGGCAGAAAACCCTCAAATTATCGAGCGGTTAAAGAGACTGAAATTCGAGAATGTTCCCATAGGAATGGAAACCTTCAGCACTAAGACAATAGAATACATCAAGAAGCCAGAGACCTTAGAACAATTCGCAGAAGCGGTTGATGTATTTAATAAATTCAAGTTAACTCCTAATGTATTCTACATTTTAGGATTCAAAACTGATACTATTCCAAGTATGCTTGAGTGCATGTTTGAAATGGCTAAGTTCAAAGTTGTTGTAAGGGTAAACAACCTACAGCTTTTGCCAGGTACCGACCTGTGGAAGGAATACGAGGAAGAAGGGCTTATCCCTAAGAACTATGATTACCGGTTGTCCTCTTTCTACACCATACCAACCGAAAACTTCACCTTCGAGGATATATTGAACTTAAGAAGGGTGTTGAAAGGAGTAAACTATGGCTTGGTCAATAAAGTAGATGTGTTTAGAGATGATTTGGAGACATTGAATTCAAGGCTAAATATTTCATGGAACAGCAACAACGTAACCATGGAATGCAAAATCACTTATTCCAGAATAGCCGGTCAAGCGACGGCTTTTCTCAGAATTCTAGCCTGTAGGATTGGCTTCTCAGGCATTAAAGTACGCCGAAGCGAATCCTCCATAACGATACTAAACCAAGGAAAACTAAATAGAGTGGAAAAGGAATTGAGGAGTTTGTTCCAACAAAAAGGATATCCGTCAGTCGTTAATACCTTGGAGAGGTTCTTCAAATGAGAGGACGTAATGAATCAACGGGACATTTCGAGTCCTCTTTCCCGATATATGGACACCCTTTGGAACTTTACCGGTACCTGAAGAAGCTCGGTAAATTCGGCAGATCATCGGGAAGACAATTATCAACTAACATACTGAATGAAAGAAAGACCCTTTCGGGAGAAGATTTTACATTCCACCTGGATACTGAATTAACGTCCCATAGCAGGAGAATGGACAAGATCAAGAATGTTTGCGAGGTATTTGGATTAACGGATGGCTATGAGAAACTAACCGAGGATGGTGAAGGTCTACTGGAACTCATGAATGATTTTGAGAGGAAAAGAGTTTTCAGGGAATTGATATTCAAAATACCTTCGACCTCTCACATACTCGATTTACTCAAGCACCAAAAGAGAATCGACAAGAAAGTGGTTTTAGTCGAAATCTCCAAGTGTGCTGAGAGTCACGATTGCTATGCAGGGGAGGGCTCTTATCGGTATCACATGAATTGGCTTTTGGTCTGGTTAGACTATCTGAGACTAATCCACAATAGAAGGGGGTACATCTCAGCGATTGATAAAGGTAAGGGACTAGAGGCATTTCTGTGACCAAGTTCAAAACAATCTTGGCGGATCCACCTTGGGATTATAAAGACAAACTAGACCCCACGAGACATAAACCATATCCAACTTTAACAGTTTCCCAAATTAAAGAAATCCCCATCAAAGAACTAGTTAATGAAGAAGCTCATCTTTACCTATGGGTTACAAACGCATTTCTCCGAGAGGGTCTTGAGATTATGGAAGCCTGGGGATTTGAGTATTCTAATGTTATTCCCTGGATAAAATTTACTAAGTCAACTAGCAGGCTTCACTTTGGTATGGGAAGGGACTTTCGTAATTGCACCGAACTCCTATTATTCGGGGTCAGAGGAAAGCTTAGAACTTTAACAAGGAACACAAGAAACATCATTATGGCACCAAGACCAGATTTACATAGCAAAAAGCCCATTAAAGCATATACACTTATGGAAAAGAACTCGCCTCCACCTAGACTAGAGTTATTTGCTAGAAATAAAAGAGAGGGATGGGAAGTATGGGGCAATGAAGTGGAATCGACGATTGAAATTGATGTCGAATAAGGTTATTTCTCAGTCTTCAAATACTCAATGAGGAGCTTCTCTATAACCTCTTTCGGTTTCTCATCTCGTATTATCAAAGCATCGTAGTACTCTTTCTTGATGTATATTACTGGCACATCATCACCTCTTGTAATAGTGTAGAGGGGAAAAGGCAGCCGGAGCACAATCGTGCTCTGCCTAACTGAGCTACCCCAACGCGCTTGGTGTTGGGGGGTGGATTTGAACCACCGACCACGCTCTTAACAGGAGAAGTATCTCCGACCTACGCCACCTCTATTGTTATTAATAACAACAGTTATATAAAACGTTATACTGTTTACGTTTGAGGTAGCGTAGAAGTCGGTTACTTCGCTTGATACGATTCCCCGAAAGGGGGTGTCCGACTTCGCCTTTACTCCTCGACTTTTACGAGCCCTCACAGACAAAAGAAAGAGGTATCAAAATGCCAGAATTTACATGCACCTGTATAGGTAGAGACAATCAATCAGGACGTATAATAAAACTCTTAGATATGAAGAACCAAAAACAAGGTTCACACGCTGAAGTGTCCCTTTATGGTTGCCTTTACTGTCATAGAATGTACTTCGATAAACCAGGAGTCCCTCTTACCCAAGAAAAAATCGATAGAGGAAGGAATTAAATGCCAAAGTTCAATAAGAAAGCCTCCATTGGAGGACAAGTCGCATCTCATCCAGACAGGGTTGAAAACTACGAGGGTGGAATAGCCTTCAAGACTGATCCTAAAACAGAATTAACTCTACGATTCCTCACCTACTTGGTTGGGGAACCAAAATTCTATACGCCCAATGCTAGTGAAGAAATGGATACCATCCGTGGCCTGATTCAAACTGTAGCCATGTCTGATCCTGAGTACCTGATGAAGCTAGCAGCTTACGCAAGGAACGAAATGTATCTACGATCTGCTCCTACCTTCATGTTAGTAGAAGCGGTCCAATACGACTCAGTTAAACCCTTCGTCAAAACATACACGCCAACTATACTGAAAAGAGCTGATGAACTCACGGAAGTCATCGCTTACTTCATCGCTCGAAATGGTCAAATCGGTTCAGGAGGTAAGGCTTCTTTACCGAATGCTCTAAAGAAAGGAATCGCTAACAGTTTCCATAACTTCGATGCTTACCAGTTCGCTAAGTATGACCGAGATGGATCCGTCAAACTCAAAGACGTGCTACGACTCACTCACCCTAAACCAAGGAATGAGGATGAAGCTCTCCTGTTCAAACAAATCCGTGACCGAACTCTTCCAATCCCTGAGACGTGGGAGACTGTAATCAGCGTTAATGGGTCTACTAAGGAGAGTTGGGAATCCGTCATACCAAAGATGGGCTATATGGCAAAGCTAAGGAACCTGAGGAATTTACTCAAAGTCGGTGCAGACATTGACCCTGTAATTCAACACCTAACAAACCCTAAAGCCGTCCACAACAGCAGGCAATTCCCCTTCCGCTTCCTATCCGCATATAAATCCCTGGAAGGGACAGAAATTAAGGGTGATCCCTTCACACGCAATAAGCTCCAAGCAGCTGTGTTGACGGCCCTTGACCTCAGCGTTGAAAACCTACCACGACTACCAGGACGTACCTTCGTTACTAGTGATAACTCAGGCTCTATGGAATCATCATTGACTAAGCGCAGCTCCGTTCAATACATCGACATCGCTAACATAATGGGTGCTCTCGCTCACCGTATCAGCGATGAGGCGATCTCAAGCGTCTTCGCTGAGACATTTGAAGTCGTAGGAATACACCCTGGAAACACTGTCATGATGAACGCAGGTCTAATGAAGGAAGCAGGAGAAAGAGTCGGTTACTCCACAAACGCCTTCCTCGCTCTCAACTATCTGTTGCAGAACGATATCAGCGTAGACAGGATCCTGTTATTCAGTGACATGCAATGCTACTCTACACGTGGTGACAACAGTTTTGGAATCTTCAGAGGAAGCGGGCAGAGCCTTGTGGAGCAGTTTGAGATGTACAAACGACAGATCAACTCCAAAGTCAGGCTATACAGCTTTGACCTCACGGGCTACGGCACAGTGCAGTTCCCACAGAGCGATCCAAACGTGGTGTTGCTATCTGGCTGGTCATCTAAGGTCCTAGAGTTTATAAGTAAGTACGAGAAATTCGGGACTGATATGATCCAAGAGATAGAAACCTATTCCCCTTTTTTATTGGTGGATAAATGATTATCGTTGACAGCAACGAGCATGGTCACCACCCCGAATTCAAATATGAATTAGAAAAAGCTGGCATACATGTAGTTATTCAATATCTCTCATCAGGTGATTTCTTCCTCATAGGCGAAAGAAATTGCATTGTAGAGAGAAAAAATGTATTTGATTTATTGAATAGTCTTAAGAAAAGAATATGGAAACAACTCAAGGGCATGAAAGAGGATTATATTGATACCGAATGCAGGTTATTAGTCGAGGGTTATTTTGCCCTAATTAGGAAGAGAAAAGGATGGAACGAGACCTCAGTTTACGCTCAGCTCGATTCAATCGTTGCCAAGGATGGATGGGACGTTCCAATGGTCTTTACGCCTGATATAGAGGGCACCATAAAATATCTTATCTGGAAGCATAAATCACTAGGCAAATCAAAGACCAAAAAATTACGTAGCCTAAGGTCCTCAGCAAAAAAGGGACTCAGTTTGGACTATCAAGCTCGATATCTCATTGAGGGGATTCCATTAGTGGGACCAAAGAAGGCAACGTCTCTATTGAAGCATTTTGGCTCAGTGAAAAAAATCCTAAATGCATCAAAGGACGAATTAAAGGAAGTAGTTGGAAACCAAACGGCCAACTATATTATCGAAATATCCAGCCATCACTTCGAGGAGTAAATGAGATCGTATTTTCCAATAATTTTTTCCATTAAGTCGGTATCAGCAAAAAGACCACTGGCATATTCCCTTATTCGGGCCTTTAAGGCCGATAAAAGCATATCATTATTTGGGTTTGACTCATACGAATCATCTATGACTGATTGAAGCAGTACCTTTTCTCTTTGCGTAAAGAAATAACTTCTCATGGCTATCATTTTTATAGGTAACAGTGGTAGTATAAAAATTTATATACCTGATAAGCTCTATGGTTTACTACAGTTGTAAATTGGTGAATAAATGAACATCACAAAATACTATGGAGCGCCTGGCACGGGTAAAACTTATACCCTAATTGAAAGGGTCAAAGACGAACTGGAGAATGGAATCAGCATCGATGACATCGGGTATTTGGGGTTCACCAGAGCATCTGCAACTGAGGCATTGAGCCGAGCCACCGAAAAGTTTGGTATCAAAGGAGGGAAGAGACTCTGGTTCAGGACAGTCCACTCGGCCTGCCTTTACTTACTTCGTAAAAGAGGAATAAACAAAAAGGTAGTGACCTATTACAACAAGAAAATGTTTTGTGGAAACCATGGCTTGAAATACACATGGGAAGGGGAAGAGGGCATTCTTGGAGATCATACCCCCGATGGGAACCTCTTCTTTGACATTTACAGCTATATTGAAAACACCATGATTAGTCCCGAGGAATGGAAAGACACTCAATATTCAGCTGATTTTAAAAAGGACTTTCCCTTTTTCTATGATAAATGGACAGAGTATAAAGAACAAAAGAACTTAATTGATTTCTCTGATATGATTTATTTCACTCTAGAAGAAATGGCGAATATACCAACCAAAGTTCTCCTCGTGGACGAATTTCAAGACTTGTCTCCTTTACAATATCAAGTGATTCGCCAATTCATGACAGGGAAAGAGAGAATATACTGTGGTGGAGATGATGACCAAGCGATCTATCGGTTTCAGGGAGCCGTCCCAGAAATCTTCCTGAATATGAAATGTAATGAGAATCATATTCTCCCCAAGAGTTACAGGCTACCAAGTAAAATCTGGGAAGTCTCAAAGTCTCTCATTGAACAAAACACTAGGAGACAACACAAAGAAATTGAACCTAGGGTTGAAGGTGGAATTGTCCAAACGTTGATTCGTCCACCACTATGGAGGATAATAAAAGAAATCGGAAATGATACTTACGTTCTCTTCCGAACCAATTATTTGGTAAACCAGTTTGGTTGGGAAATGGCCAGGCAAGGTCGACTCTATAAGTTCCTTGATGGTAAAAAGGAAGAAAAACTGGGTTGGTCAAATAAGGGAAAAAGAGAACTTTACCACAATCTGTATAGTAGAAGTGATTACGAGAGAGAATTGAGCCAAATGAAAGCGAGAAAGATGATTAGCAAAGGGTACGCTTATTTTGTTCAATCGTACATCGAGAACTACGGAAAAGCCATCAGATTGAATGAGATAACTACCTACATTGGAACTATCCATTCAGCTAAGGGAAGAGAGGCAAATACAGTCATTCTATTCGATGATATAACTGGCAAAGTAGCTGGTGGGATGAAAACCGAACAGGGACTTGAGGACGAAAGGCGGGTATTCTATGTTGGTATGACCCGTGCAAAACGCAAACTTGTGATCGTGAACAATGGATTTGGCCATAAAGCCTTAAGTTTTGATCTTCCAAACCGCATAAATGGTGCAGTAAATCTTATATAGGTAACAGTTATAGTAGAGAATGATAAGATCATGAAGTGTAACAAATTAGAACCCTGTAAAGAAAGGGAGGCTGGGACGCCGTGAGTTACAGCGAGTATGCCCGAGGAGGACAACACCGCCGTAACTGTGACATCTGTGGAGAAGAGTTCAGTGGATTCTCTCTGTGGCGAATCGTGAAGGACGATGAGCTTGGCGAGGGTGCGGCAGATAAGGCGGTCTGCGTGAACTGTGCGCTTGACACAGTGTACGACGCGGATGACGCGGGACTAATAACGTGGCTGGAGGGTGAGACACAGTGAATGACTGCTTAAACTGTACCCACGAAGGCAAAAACATCAACCCTAACCCATGTGATACATGCACCCTAGTTCTAGGACGCTTCAATCACTGGACACCCGAGGAGACTGATGAGTAATGGATTATGACAAACTATCGACCTACATCTTGATGGCTACGGTAGCTGCATTAGTAGCCTCATTAGTCTTTCTCGTGATAGGTATGCCCGTGATAATGATTGGAAGGAATGTCGGCAAGACCCAGGTAATCGGTTACGTCGTGAACATAGAGCAAGCATCATGGCCGTGGTCCTGCACCGAAGTGACGTTCACGATTGAACACCCGACTAGCATCGTTGATGCTCACTATTTCAGCCGAACATATTATGGATACCACGAGTTTGAGTTACATCAGCGAGTCCGCATTACCGCCGAGAAGGGTTGGTTTGAGTGGTATCCACGAATAACCAACAAGGAGGCTAAGGAGCCATGACAACCAAAGAAAAAACCCCGGCTCAGAAGAAGCTTGCGAAGGGTTTAGATCGAGCATCTAAGAGATTGCAGAAAGCCGAAATTCGTGCAGGAAAAATACATGGAAACGCAGATGAGATATACAAGGCAAGCATGGATAAGGCAATGGATGTATTCCAAAAAGTCAAAGCTCTACTATATGCTGAGTACGAGGAGGCCGAGAAGCAGTGAGTGATGATTCATTCGGAGCCTACCTCAAAGAGGAGTTTGGGCTAACTGTTGGTAAAGTTATCAAGGGATGCATCATAGCCTGGTGCATACTTGCGTTCCTGGTTGGGACGGCAAATGTTCTTTGGTACGAGGGCTACGAGGTCACGCTTCAAGGAACCGTGCAGATAGCCAAACAAGAAGAAAACAGGTTCTGGCGGTACAAGTACACTCACATAGAAATTCAATCCTACTCAGGCGAAGACTATGATCTATCCATTCTAGGACACCATGACTTCACATCAGGGATGACCTACAAGATAACCTATGAACGGGTTTCACCGATGGGGTGGCATCTGAAACTGTATGGAAAGATAATCTCCGTTGAGACAATAAACGCTAAAGGAGACCATGAAGATGCCTTAGATGTTCCTGAGCGCGAGGACGTTGTTACTCAATTCTACACTTTTGATGGGAATACAAGTTTCTACACACATTACACATTCTCTAATAGAGGCAACATTCCAGCCACAGAAGTCAAAATAATACTAACATATCCAGCAGGAACCGAGATCCAGAAAATATCTCCACCTTACATGAAGTACACAGAATCAGAAGATAGTCTAGTAAAAATCGTTGAACTAGAAATTCAGAGATTGGACATATATACACAGCTATCGATACTTGTGAAATCATCTCATGAACCTATAGCACCTCCTGAAATTCAATGCAAGGAACGTAACATAGGAGATACAGGAGGCTAAGGTACAAATGAGTGAGAATATCCAAGAGGTATGCCTCCATGAAGAAGACTCGGGGTGGTTCGCGTCTGATAAGGACTACGATTCTGGCTATTTACAAAGAACGTGTCTGAACTGTGGGAAAGTTCTAGAACGTGAAACATTTAGATTAGAGATTGAAGAAGATAAGGAGGTTGCTGAGTAGATGACATCTAAACTGTGCCCAATGTGGAAGAAACCATGTGTGGAGGAGGAATGTCTCGCATACAATGAAGAAGAATCCCAGGTGCAATACCCATCCACAGGAATAGGGTTTAACATAATACTGGGTGAACATGAAAAGATAGAGGTTTGGGAGAGGAAGCTAGAGAAGAAAGAGACACAGAATTTCCGTTGCTTAGTAATGGATAACAAGGTGGTTAAAACCTGTAGAACTACCACTATTATAAACGAGTGGCGTGAAGACCCATTTTTTACCCAGCTCATGCCAAAATACAAAAAAATTCACCTCCCAGAAGATGCATCTGAATCTGACATCATCGCCACCATAAAGAAGGAGGCTGCCGAGTAGATGGAGGGCATAGTTCTCTGCATTCTAGCGGCGGCGGCTCTTTATGTAGGATGGAAAAGCAGGGAGGTTTATGACCGAAAGCGTCCCACACACACACGCTTTACGGGACCAGCGACCTCTACCCCTCAAACACCACAGCCTAAATCGATACGGGCCGTCAAAGAAGTAGAGGAGGAGGAGTAAAGTGGTTAAACACGTACATAGCAACGATGAACGAGTTATCGTTCAACTCTCGGATGGCACCATGCTGTTCATAGGCGACAAAACCATGAGCATGAAATGCATGCCTGACCGTAGACGCACTGAGGTTAAACGCTTTGATTATGATGATATGGTTATCCTTAACGATGCGCTTAAACAGATTTGCCCTAACATCCGTGAGATAGGTGACGGCGTTGGCAACAATGTCGTCAGCGATCCCACTATCTTCGTTGTCTGGAGACAGCTGAAGCCCGCTAGTGATGAGAGTCAGTGGCGTAGGGAGTGTCCTTTCTGTGATGGGGGGATTCTCTTGGTGGGGAGGAATCAGGAATCTATGGTGTTGAGTCAAATTGATGGCTGTATCTCGTGCGGTAGGACTGTCCTGTACAGTGACATTGGTAAGATGCGCACGCTGGAGCGGACAGGGGTGTACGAGTGATGAGTAAATGGGATAAACTCAAACCGAAACTAGTTGCGTTCATACAGGAATGTAATTGCATGACAAATGAAGACTACCAAATTGCTTTTGATGCTGTGGCAGAGGGTGACAAGCTACAAGAAGAAAACAAACGATATGGACGACTCCAAAAATCAATAAATAAAACATGCCTTGAACAAATGCAGAAACTTGAGGCAATCCAGGAACAAATAGTAGAGCCTACGCTAAAAGAATCAAAGGAATATCTTGATACACATAACAAACCAGAACCGCATAACATTGAAATGGCTTTGTATTGGGGTGAAAAGGCCTGCTACGCAATAGCACTTGACATACAGAAGATTCTGGAGGCTGGCAAGTAATGGGAGTCTACGATACTTTAATCGATGGAGAAAGGCAGGCTCAGATTAAGTGTTTCACAAATGAATTCAAGACTTATAAAGTTGGCGATAAAGTCCCACGCAAGGGAACCTACATAATCATTCTTCCTGCACATGAGAATGTTAAGTTTGCTCTTATAAGTGAAGGAATCTTTGTTTGTTTATCAGACTGCCCTCCAACTCTCATTGATAAGTGGGGAGAACACCTCAGGAGTCCCGCTGACTTCAAAGATCGCTTTGAAGAGCTAGTTCAGAAAACATCTAAAGAGATGAAGAAGGAGTCTGAGGCGTAGTGGGTAGGGCTGTTATACGCACCGGCCATGTCAGCGAAGAGCGGTGGGCCTTCCTTACCACATCCCCCAAGCTCACGGCTAAACAGAATGAATTCCTCGACGAATACCTTGATAATATTGACTGGAGCAAGGTCAACACGAGGAAGCTTGTACGTGAGTTGATGACCACTCAGGTTCTCCGAGATCCCGATGCCCCCAAGGGCGGCAAGTATGACATATTCTGCGGTCATAATAGGACACTTGCCTATACCTTAGGGAAAGCCGAGATCATCGAACAACCAGGCTCTGCAGGAATACTACAGGTCTACCACGTTGACGAGGAGGCTTCTTGATGGTTTCTTACGATTATCAGAGAGCCCTACATGAAGGCTATCGCCTTAAAGCACTACAACCACGAAAAGTGTATAGATGGGGAGGATACTATTTTGCAGGTGAGTCAATAAGTGCAGGAGACATAGTGTATTATTGTGCCCCAGAAGGAATAATGTTGAAGATACGGCTTTCTTGGAAAGTGGTGAAACATAAACTTGAAGAGTTCTTCCAAGACGAGGAGGACGAAGAGTAGTGAAAGTTACAGTAGACGTTAATAAATCTGATTTAGATTATTTCATAACCAAGTACGGCGTAGAGGATTATCAAAAGGCTGTAGAGTGGATGGTTGCACTGCAGATAAAGGAATCTAGGAGCAGAGACAAATGAGTAGAATTAAGACAATCGGGTATGGAGGAAAAACCCCAACAGATTTCTTTGCTGAACTTGATGCAATGAAACCAGATTTGCTTATAGATGTCCGAGACAGTCCACATCGGGCTTTCCTGAACACTTACACAAAAACTAGCCTAGAAAAACGCCTAGGAGAGAAGTATCTATGGCTTCCTATGTGTGGGAATGCTACGAGAGAACTTCCTCCAACTCTCAACGATGAGGATGACTGTTTTGACAGGATAAGAAAACTTATGGATACTCATGGGTTAATCGTTTTGTTATGTGCTGAGAAGGACGAGAAACGGTGTCATAGACAATACATTGTAACCAAGATCAAGGAGTCTGACGAGTAGTGAGTGAGACACAGAAGATTATAGCCGTGGACTTAGACGGAACACTAGCTGAGTATGATGGTTGGCAGGGAGTAGAACATATTGGAAGTCCAATACAAAAGATAGTTCATACTCTACGGATACTCAAAGAACGAGACTGGTATATCCGTATCTTTACCTGCCGACTTAATGGCACTAACACAAAGCTAGGCAGAGTTGATCTAATCAAGAAAAACCAAGCTCCTATCAAGAACTGGCTTGACGCATTTAATATTCCCTATGATGAGATAACCCTGAATATTGAGGGAAAACCCTTTGCTCATGTCTACCTTGATGATAGGGCCTTAAATCCTCTTGACTATGACACTACAGACCAGATACTAAAAGTCTGTGAGAAACTAGCCAAGGAGGAAGAGTAGATGAAAAGAACAGAACTAGACAACGAGTTCGAGGAAGTCCTATCAAAATGTCACTCACTTCTTCTTGAAATAAACCAAAAAGCAGTAAACGCCAAGGAGGATAACATAAAATCCGCTTCTTGTTATCTCTGCGAAATCATAGATACCTATTTAGCGAATAGCAAAGGAGGTTGCTGAGTAGATGAAAGATGTAATGATTACATACAGTGAACTTTATGGTAGGTATAGTGATAGACCTGAGCTTAAAAAAACTCAATCTCTAATTCGTCGAAGGAAGCATTGGAAGTTCAAGAGGAGTATTAGACATGGTTAAGGAGAAAAATAATGTCCATAAATAAACACAGCAAGAGGACACAATAATGGGGATGAAAGCTCTTATCGAATACATGAGTTCGGCTTGTACTCAATGTTTTACATATCATGGAAAATGCGAACCATCGATCAAGAAGCCATGTCCAGAATCCGCTAATAAGCAAACAAAGAGGATGAACCAAGAATGAAAGAAGTAGGAAACATTTGTTTTAATATCTATCAATTTTTAGGTAGAAGAGGCGCACCAGATAGAGTTTTAAGTTTCTTCTCTGGTATGGCGGAGTGGTTCTGGGGAGAACGCTCAATTATTTACGCCTTTCATCATTGTTGGAATTGCTCTGATTATCATATCTGTGAACTTCACCCCGAAAGGAGGAAACAATGAGTACCCCATTGAAATCCAAGACCACAGGAAGAGACATAATGCCAATAGGTGACATAACCGAGGTCAGCGTTGTGGCCATTGACTTCAACCAGATGAAGCCAGAGGATGTGTTCAAGTGGCTTAAGGAGTTCGGATATCACCGCTATCCAATAGTCTATCGCCTTGAAGATCAGACTGTAAAGGATCCACGCTATGTACACGAACGCAATCTAAACGGTGAACGAGAAGTCAAGGGCATGGACGCTACCATGATGATTGTCCCTTCTTACTACTTCAACAAGACGATGTTTCTGATCGACCAGGAGACGCTAGATAAGATCAAGAAAGCCTTTGAACATGCAATCAAAAATGAATCCATAGACGAAACCATTTTACGGTCAAAGGAGGCCGAGGAGTAAATGGATTGGAACGTTACTGCTATAATTGCAATGGTTTCAGGTACTTTACTAGGGTATGTGGGTAAAGTATGGCAGTGGGTATATTGGACTGCTAAGCTCCCTCTCGACAATATGTATATGCTGACTGCGTACAATTTTGATAACAATGGAATGGATATTAAGTTCAGCGAAGACCGGGTTGACCACTTGAACCCTTCACAAGACTCAGGTATATTAATAAATTCATCGTGGATGCTAACTTATGAAATTAAGACAGAGAGTGATACTCCTACGTTTAGTCTTTTTGGAGGAAGTAGTACATCAAACCGCACATATTCGGTTTCCTGTCTAAGGATATTTAGAAAGAAAGTTCTTGATATACTTAATAAATCCTTGACCGGAAAATCGAAGGAGAGAATGAATAAGATATTCATTCAAGAAACTGATGCTACCATATTCGCCGGAAATATAGATGAAACTCATCTGTACATACCTAAGGTGATTAAAGATAGACTTAATGGAGACAGAACAACTAGACTGAATATATTATTACATGGAGAAATCGGAACAGGTAAAACAACGATAGCACGTGCAATAGCACAAACGCAAAATATACCAATTTATATTATAGAGATTAGGAGTTATTGGGGTGTTACTGACTTTATTAAAGCCCTTCAGAGAATCCCAGATGATGCTATTATACTGTTTGATGATATAGACTTAACTTTAAACCATCTAATGAGAAAAGATAATGATGGTAAGACTATTGCATCTTCGGGGATGGGAGCTGCTGCTATAATGGCGTTCTTAGATGGTATATATATGAAGCATAAAAGGTGGATTGTAATAATGTGTACTAATTACCCAGAGGTGGTTAGGAAAGGGCTTCGGCTTAGACCGGGCCGTGTCCACATAGACTACGAATGCACGCAGAAACACGTAAGTAATTACATAGAAGCTGTTCAGAAACCAAAGGAGGATGAGGAGTAGATGGATGACGTAATCCATAACTTTCTTCTATTACTCCTCGGTACTGTAGTTACTTTAGTTCTATGGACTACCTATAAATTTAGGAAGGCATATAAATGAGAGTTCTAATCTGTGGCAGCAGGAACTGGAAAGACTATAAAGCGATAGAGATCCTAATAACAGGCTTCTCGAAGGACACAGTGATAATTCAAGGCATGTGCCGAGGAGCAGACAGAATAGCAAAGAACGTGGCGCTAAAACATGGAATGGCGGTCGAGGACTACCCCGCTGAGTGGGAAAAATACGGCAAATCGGCGGGTCCGATAAGGAATAAGCGTATGCTAGAGGAGGGAAAACCAGACCTCGTGTACGCATTTCTCCTGTCCCAAAGCAGAGGCACCGAGGATATGATAGCTAGAGCCAGAACTAGTAAAATCCCCGTCATAATCATGGGGACAACAGGTGAAACTTTAGGTGATATCCCTAGGAGGAACGAACTTTAGTAAATATAGAAGTAACATGTCCTCGATGTGACTACAAGAAACAGTGCCTCTGGAGGGGTAAATTCATTACAGTCGCAGAGGAACACCGGTTACAGATGGGGAATGTGTACGTCCATTGTCCCTATAAAAATAGGAGGATTTACTTGAACAGACCTTATATGTACAAGATACTTAAAGTAAAACGACATAGCAGAAAGGACGTAGAAAGTAATCAAACAACGAGGATTCAAGTTACTAAAAGAGGCAAGTACTCACATAAACAACGCAGCGAGATGCGTAAACGTTCCAGATATACAACTAAGTGAACTCCCTCCATCATATTCCTAGCCCTCCTTATGTGTTGTAATAATAGTAATACTTATATAAGTTACGTAAGTTAAGTAACATGATAAGTAATGAGGCGAAAAGAAGAATGAGTACACCAGAAACCTATAAGATGACAATCACAGTTCTCAGCTATAAGGACGTAGTTGATAAGTTTCAAAAGAAAAACAATCTCACAAGAAAAGAGGTAAAGGAAAGACTTGCAGGTCAACTTCAAATGATGGCTTGGGCTGACATTTACCCAGAAATGCAGAATTACCTTGATTGGGAAATCTCTGAAGTAGGAAAGCGATACATCGCTGAACAGGAAGCAAAGGAGTCTGAGGAGTAAAAACAATGCCTTACTTTAACGTAAAACTAGACTCAAAATTATCAATGAAGTTCCAATCAAAAATAATCCAGATGTACGGAAACATTCGGGGGAACCAGAACAAAGCCTTCGTCAAAGCTATAACGAGTTGGGTTAAAAACGGTCCTGGATTAATCACCCCGTTCACCGACCTCGATAAAGGAATATGTAAAGAGTGTGGGGAATCTTTCCCAATGAAGGAAATGAGACTTGTTGGTAACCACCACCAAGATAACAAGCACACTCTCGATCTTTGGTGTTATGAGTGCCTCTATGAATTCTCGGAAGGAGAATGCAGCACTGCATGGCTGGAGGCGGGAAACTAATGCTGATTAAGGAGCAAAGAGGCAAGACGTGCCCAGATCATCCTACGCATAAAGTTGGATCAATAGGATGCGAAGAGTGTGACCACTGGAAACTCGAACCCAACACTCGTATAGTCCGTGACAAGGCTGGGAAACCGTACCGTGATTCCCATGGGAAACCCATGACTGGCTCCGATGAGTGGTGCGAATTACTAAAGGAGGTGGAGGCGCGGTGAAAGTCAAACAGTTAGAGAACCTCATGACTGAAATCGCTTGTATGCAAACAATCCTAGAGGTGGAGCCAGACGCCACCAGACTCGCTCCTATACAGAAAGCTGTCGATGCTCTAGAGAAAGTCATCATGGAGCAGTTACAGGATAAAGTCATAGTGCGACGCAGGAGCGGAATATGGGGGCTACCGGACATAGAAGAATACATCGACGAAATCGAGAGTGCAGCACAAGGTAGTGAGAACTTATGCTCTTATTGTGGAACACCAGTCCCAGATTCGTTTGAGTGGCATATTTTTTGCAAACTTAACAACCTTGAGGAGAGACTGAAGACTATGGAGGAAAAAGAACAATGAAGTGGAAATGTGTAAGCCAAATAGTCCTAGGAGAGCCCTGTGATTATAACTGTACGGTTGAACTCTCCTTCCAACCCAGTGGATGTTTGAAATCACCAGTATATCAAAACTGGGAGCTTGAGGAGGAGAAAGACAATGAGTGATGGTAAGTCGGTTTCAGAGGTTTTTGAGGACTTCTCAAAGCATCTTGGAAACTTCTCAGAGTCTTATAAAAAGGGGCTTGAACTTGATCAACAGTTTAATCAAGGTGTTACCAAGATTCTTACTGAGACGATTGAACTGTTCAAAATACAGATGAAGCAAATCACTGTTTTGGAAGCAAAGGTAAAAGCGTTAGAGGAGGGAAGAGAATGATTGGACTCGGATTGCTAACGGAGACAACAAAAGTCATATTCATCGGTATCATGATGACAGCAGCGTTTGTATCCATGCAGCTAACAGCGAACTCAAACAGGAGGAACACACCAAAATGAAAGCAAAAATCATGAAGGACATAAACTTACGGGAGAAGCCAAAGAAACCTGTAAACCTCTATCAGTGGTGTAGGGTGAACAGGCCTAATGATTTCAGTACCAACGGAAGGAGGGGACGCTAATGGGGGAATTAATGGACTTCTTGGTGTGGCTTCAGAGGAAACATACATCGGATGTGTTGTCGGTGCCAGTACAACTCATGCAGCTTATAGGCGTTTATGCCGTAGAGTTTCTGGAGGAGCAAGAGGAAGGTGAGGGTTGATGCAGTCTTTAATTAGTTGCCCTAAGTGTGGCAGCGTAGCCATAGCAAACACGGGAGTGTCACCTAAACAGTTAAAATGTACCAAATGCGGTCACAAATTCTCATATGAGGAGATTGAGGGACAATAGCTCGAAACAAGAAGCTGTCAAAAAAAAGTAAGAAGAAAAGGAACAAGAAAAAGAGGAAGAGTAGAAAAGAGAAATGGTAAACAAAGATTATAGAACTCGTGTAGTGTTCGATACTAACATATGTGATGGAGGCAGGATTACAATCCCCATGCAAGACTTAAACTTGCTTGGTATCGAAGAGAATGACCGCTTAAGAATCAATATAAAAACAGCTTATGGAAATGAAGATTCATTTCTTGTCAAAGTAGGGAGTGCTGGTCGCTTCACGGTTCCAATCGCTTACCGAGAGTCAATGAATATTGTACTCGGTGATCCACTGAACGTCATCGTTCAACTTGATGATAGACCCTTTGTACCCATCAAAGGAGCCACTCCCCCTGAATACACTGACTATTTTCCGAGCGTCATTGAGGGTGGGGAGATTATTCTGCCTCCACGCTTTGATGAATGGGAAGGCCATGCTGTAAAAGTAATGTTACGGGTATTAGACCAGAAAGAAGCTAAAACGGAAGCCATCGAGATTGACACTGTTTAAACTAAAAGAAGGAATTGCATAATGAAAAAACACAAAACCTTTCGCTTTGACTTGGAGAATGGTGAAGTCGAATCCTTGGATTCGGATTCGGATGAAGCTGATGTAATAAGACAACTCATGAAAACTAGTATCATGACCCCCATCATTCCATGCATGGAATACCTCATACCTGGTAGGTTACTCATTAATTTACTCAGGCAAAATTCAAAATTGAAAACACGGTTAGAAAAATATGAGAAGTAACAGAAGGCAAAGGAAGGTCCGTAAAAGGGAGAGAGAAGAAGATGTTTCCTAATTCAATTAAGAAGACCATTCATAAGGTGTCTGAACAGTTGTTTGATGTTTGGTGGGGTTGGTACTATAAATTTTTTAATCACCCACCGAAACGTTATTACACATCTGAAAAAGGATACGATAAATATATGCTTGAAAACTGGGATAAAAACCCAAATGATCCTGTTTGTTTTCCTTTACCTTTCAGGATAAACTGTATAGGTTGCCGAGGATGTAAAAGTGTACCCAACCCACCTTTAAGACAATATGTTCACAAAGGACCCTATAAAGTATTTTTTCACCCAGTCTTGCTCGAACAGTATGATGGTATGTTTGGTAAACAAGCCACGTTTGATCTGGTTAATGATATGAGGTTAAAACACCAGGAGATTGATTTAATCCATTTAAGGGAGAAAAAAGAGGAGACTGTGAAATGAGGTGTCCTAACTATAGCATCCAAAAATTAGCAGGACAGTCGATTGAGTGCTTTGTCGCATTCATCGGCCCTGAACTAAGAGGAACAAAAAATGAATAAGAAACAGTTTACGGGTAAATGGATACAAGAACGACTAGGCGCAATACGGTCAGATTTCGATCCACGGAACCTGGAATACATGAGGCTTCCGACGCTCAAGGAGACGGATGAGACGCCGGAAGAGTTCACGGGGCTTGATGAGTTTTCGCCTACGAACTTCGGAAGGAGTCAAGGTAGCATTGGTTCGTGTGTTGGATGGGATTGGAACTATTGTTATGAAACAATGCTAACCTTGTTGAATAGGTATAAACCGCCGAAGAGAGAATATCTCCAGCTTATATATACATACGTGTCTAAAGATATGTCAGCTGGGTGGGCGTATCAGCAAAGTAGGAAGTCTTCAATACCGCCTGTGCCAGATGGCGTTGCGGGATCAACGAACTTCGGAGCTGTCAGAGCAGCAAAGACTATTGGGCTCTGTACTGAGCTACTTGTCCCTACAGACATTGTTGCTCCCTTCGATGAGATAGTCGAAACAGGTGAGATGTATAAACAGGCCATCAACTATACGATTTCCAGCTACCATAACATACCGAATGATCCAGAGAGCATCATGGCAGCCATCTATGGCGTGCTGCATACTTTACCGTATATGATGCCGGACAACTCACAAGGCAAAGCACCTTTGATGTCAGCGTTCCCAGTGTACAGTAACTTCAAAGACAGCTACGATGATGGGATTGTTCCAATGCCATCAGGACGATTGTTAGGTGGACATAGTTCACCCATATTTGGCTGGAAGATCATCGATGATAAGAAGTATTGGGTGAACTTTGGGTCATGGGGAACAGGAGTAGGAGATGAGGGGATATTCTACATACCGTTTGAGTATCCGTTCTACCCAAACGATTGGTGGTTAATGAAGATAGCACCAACTGTAGATCCATTAGAACCGACATGTTTATGGGAGAGACCAAACGGGTTGTTAGGTCTGCTTAATTGGCTGGATAATTCCGATGCTCGATATTATTATGGATGGGAGGTAAAAGATGGTTCTTGACCTAGATCGTCTACACACGCAATGGATAGCAGAAACACCAGAGGAAGAACAAAATCCAGCGGCATTTACAGAGTACCTCAAACAGCAGCAGAACCTTCAAGCAAGTCTACTACAACCAAGAGTGTCTTTAAAAGACAGTAAGATTGTTCCGTTCGAACCTATCAGAGAGCCATGGTCTGAGTACACCCTTGCTGACGGTAATATTTTGCGTTTGAGGACTAATCTCATTGCAATCAAAAACAGAGGAACAGTTAGTAGGCCAAACTACCATGTGAGGACAAACCTTAGTTTAGGTAGTTTCACGAAAGAAGAATATACAATTGAACGGAGGTAAAGCGAATGAAATTGGAGATAGAGATGGAAAAAGTTGTTTGTAGCAGATGTTCCAGTTTTGTCACGCAATGGAACGATGCAAACTATCTTATCTGCATGAACTGTGGTAAGATTTTGGTTGAACCACTCAAGAAAAGCGAGATAGTTCATGGTATTGTAACTTGGGCTACAACAGTAAAGGAAAGGCTCTGGAAACGCAGAGTCGCAGACGGAGAGGTGAAGTGAAATAATGAATCGGTGTTTAATAGCCTTATTTGTGTTAATGCCCATCCTTTATCTCATCACTCAAGATAGAGCATATCAACGTGGAAGACGTGACTTTTATTATGATGTATTTGTTCCATATCATGAAAAAATACTACAGATGTCTGAAGACGCGGTAATTTCTTCTCATAAAGTATCTGAAGCGTGGGACGACCTCGTAAAATCGATGGATGAACAAGAACAACTTAAAAAACTACGGAGGAGATGAAGTGAAGATTGCGTTCTTAGCTCCCAACCAGAAATGGAGCATCCAATACATGTTTCATGAATACAAAAAATACATCGAGAGACTAAGTGATGTCACCGTTGATGTTTTCCCTAGCAGAGAAATGCGAACAGGTCTCGATAAATATGATTGGGTCATAGGAGCGATAAAAAAACAAAAACACTATAAAAGCAAACGCTTCCGGAGAATAAGAGATCGTTTTATCGGGCTTGTCACTGGATACGAATGTCGAGACCGTGTATCCGACTGGGACATCTTCAAAAACCTATGGTTCTGGGCTGACTGCTATATAGATGAACGATTCAAGAACAATACCGTATTCTCTGAACCCTTCGGAGTAGACCATAACTTGTTTAAGCCAATTCCCACCGAGAAAGAGTTTTTTGCACTTTTTGTAGGTAACGCTGACTGGCCTAAGAAACGGATTGTTTCCTATTTTGTTCCACTCTGTGAAAGGGTAGACATTAACTATCGTATAGTGGACGGACGCATAAACTGGATACCCCAAGCGGAGCTACCACTAATCTATAACAAGGCTAAATCCTATCTTTGCACAAGCATTCACGAAGCTGGACCTGCCCCAGTTTTAGAGGCCGCAAGCTGTGGTGTCCCAATCATAGGATGTGATTCAGGGTTTTCAAGAATGTTTAAGCGAAAGGCCGTCCTCCTTTGCAGTTCTTGGAACGACTATGTTCATGCCCTAGAAACGTTGAAAACAAGCGACAACACGAGACGAAAACTGGGGCACGAAGCACGCAAAGAAATCTTGGAAAGTTGGACATGGGAAACCAGAATCCCATCCCTGTTAAAGAAACTGGAGGCATTAAATTGAAACAGAAAAGAATATGGCAAGATACCTGGTTCGAGTCCTGGTTCGTAAGGAAAGGCGAGTTACTGCATTGTCGGTTTATCGAATATGCTTGGATACTCAGGCATTTGGATTTACCAATAGAAGGCAAGATTTTAGACGTTGGATGTGGCGCCTCCTTCTTCCCGTTGATGTTAGCTCTCCAAGGATACGATGTTACCGCCGTAGATAGTCATCCATTCGATTATGGGTTTGACAGCTACAAGTTCATCCAAGGTGACGCCTCGGTAGTAAAACTACCACAGAAATATGATCGAATAATACTGATCTCGGCTCTTGAACACTTCGGGCTCCAACGTAACCCCCGTGATTTAAATACTGACATCAAAGCAATCCGTAACTTAACTCAATACCTAGAGGATGATGGGAAATGGATTATCACAGTGCCGTTTGGAAAAGAAAAGACGGATAACAGTCAGTTCCGTGTATATACACAAGAGAGGCTTGATATGATCTTCCCTAGAATAGAAAAACAGAAATACTTCATCCGAGAAAACAAGGGGTGGGTTAAATCTACTCGCGAAGAAACCGAAAAAGTGGTCTTCCCAGGTCCTGGTGACTTGACTGTAACTTGTCTGGTGGCTAAAAAATGATTGACAAAATAATTTTAATCAATCCACCAAGCCCGTTCTTGCTTGACCAGTTAATGATGCCACCCCTCGGCATTTTGTATGTGGCGGCATCTCTAAAAAAGCAGGGCGTAGAGGTTGAGTTGGTGGACTTAGCTTTAGGTGATCAGAAGATACCTTGGAGTGATGCCTATGGAATTACAGCCAACACAACCCAGTTTCCCTTCGTTAAAAAATTCATGACCAAACAGCCATTCCCGAACCCTGTCGCTAAAACCTGCATCGGCGGACCTCACGCTACACTACGCCCCCAAGAATGCCTAGAAGCTGGATTTGACACCGTTGTTGCAGGTGAAGGCGAACACGCTATTTTCGATTTTTTAAAGGGAACACGAGGAATAATCAATGCCCCAGTGATAGCCGACATAGATAACATTCCTTTTCCTGACCGCACTCTAGTGAAAGACTACGATTACCGAGTTGATGGCAAGTGGACAACAACTATAATGACTAGCCGAGGGTGTCCCTTCAACTGTGCTTTTTGTTGTAAAAACTGGGTAGGGGTTCGATTTAGATCATGGCAGAATATAGCGGAGGAACTTAAAGAAATTAAAGAGCTAGGCTATGAAGGGATACAGTTTGAAGACGACGCGGTCTGGTACAACCCAAAACGTGATATAAAGGTCTTCGAGTGTTTACGTGGCCTTGACTTCGTTTGGCGTGCCCCTATGCGCGCTGACTTTGTTACCAAGGAACGAGCCGAAATTATGGCCGCCAGTGGATGCAAAGAGGTATTCATCGGGGTTGAAAGCGGAAGCGACGCTATACTAAAAACCATAACCAAGGGCACAACCGTGAAACAAAACAGGGACGCCTTGAAAACACTTCATGATGCAGGCATGGGTGTAAAGATAGGGATTGTTCTTGGGCTTCCTGGTGAATCAGAGAAGACATTGAAAGAGACGTGGAGTTTCTGCGAAGAAATGGAGTCCTGTATTACTGCCTTTGGTATTACTACGTTAGTTCCTTATCCAGGTTCCGCAATCCATGATCACCCAGAGAACTTTGACATCCAGTTTGATAAAAACAGAATCTATGAACCGCACACAGGTGGAGACTGCATAGTTTCAACCTCATCCCTAAGCAACGTGGTGATAGCTGACTGGAGAAAATCGTTTTATAGAAGATTCAAAGGAAGGGAATACTCATGATGAATACGATAGCATCCATAAATAAATACCCGAACCAGAAGAATGAAAAATATCAACTTAAAAACTACGGAGGTGAAGTGAATGGAAACAACTAAAACTGTTATACCTGAAGCGACAGCACTGTATGCTTTCTTCGAGGAGAAAGATAACGCTGAAGCACTTAGAAACGGCGTCGTAGACGCATTTGATGCCATGATGGAAGGTACCGCTATGTTACTAGACCTAGTTGGTAAGGTTGAATACACGTATATAACAAAGTCAGGTAATACAGTACATGTGGTGATGGATAGCCCATGAAACAAACTAACAGAAGACTCCTGATGCGGGTCTGTCTACTACTAACAATATTAGGTGTTCTCGGATTACCATCGTGGATACTTCGGCTAGCTTACTCGCTGGACATAAGTATGCCATTGGTTCTTCCCTACCGGATACTGCTGTTCATACTAAAACCAAAACCTGTTTGGTTTTGAGTGCCTCAGGACGAACCCTCATCGGCATCATCCTTGTAACGGGTCATCATTATGATCGTATTGCAAGAATATCACCCCCTGTTTAATTTTGAATAGGATAAAATCCATCCCAATCGTTTTCTTCGTGAGCTTGACAAAGACTATAAGATATCCACATTGGATTACCAAGCTCATCTTGAGTTTCAAAGACTTGCTTATTACCATCAGTAGATACATTACATACTACGCAAATAGGAACTTCGGTAAAGTAACCCTCCCGTGTTCTATAGTGTTGACCATCGAAACCCACAAGAACTAGAGCCATGCCCTGAGGTAGGAGCTTGTCACATGACGAGCATCTCAAGAATGGAGGAACCGCGCTACAAGATATGATTCCTATCTTTCGGAATATTCGACTCCCGCACGATTGACACTTAACCATCTAAATAACCCCTTAGCAATTCTTTGAACTCGTCATAGTTCGTTCTCTTGGTGATTATTTTACTTCCAAGATAACTCCTTCTGTCCATCAGCTCCCTATAGTTACGATCTTCTTTCTTTGTCACATAATTCTGCATAAAGTCTATAACAGAGTCAACCCCGTTACATTCAATAAAGGCTCCTCTTAACCAGTTGTTCCATTCGCCACTCTTAGCTATAACGGGGATCACTCCACATCTAGTAGCTTCGGCAATCGCTAGGTTAAATGGTTCGCGTCCTGTGTTGGGTACTATCAGCCATCTATACTCATTCAGTTCTTTGGGTAATATGTCTTCATCAACAAAGCCAAGATAGTTGATGTTCTTGCAGGAATCAAACTTCTTCTTGAACGCTTGGTCACGTATTGGTGGTCCTATGACATCGACCTTCAGATGAGTAGCCTGTATCTTGTCTAAAAACTCCTCACTGAACTTGTGGGGAGTAATTGAGCCAAAATAGAGGAAGTCCCGTTGCCGTGCTGCCCATGGCAAACACATCTTAAATTTATCATCAATAGGGTGATATCGCTGGACAAGCCTACCACGCAGGTAGTCCGGTATATCCTTAATGTAGTTAAGATTCACCACAACGTCAACCGTTTCACGCCAAAACATTCGCAGAGCTATGGAAGCGTCACGGTCAGTATGTAGGTAATCAGACCTATACGCTAACTCAGAAGCACAGTGGTTCAATAACACCACCTTTGTGTCAGGGAAAGCACGTTTATAATAATATGTAACCCGTCCAAGTCGGGGATAGAACTCGTTAATAAGTATCACAGTGGGTTGTGCTTTCAGTAGGGCAGGAAACATAAGGGCTGGTGGGTTCTGGGATTTATACTCAACAACCTCAAAGTCGTCTAACATAGAAAGAACAGTATTACCCGTTCGCTCTATCCCACTGCCTACGTTAAGGTTAAAATAGAAAACTCTAGGCGAAGACACAACCCACCAGTCAGTATCCCTCTGGTGAAGCTTTTTCCCCCCCTCCCTACAATACTTATCAACAGCCATCTTAACACCAAAATGAGAGCTTTCATAGTAATCATGCCCACCGATAACTCCACCGGGTTTAATGATGGTCTCTGCGACTTCAATGTCATACATCACAGCAAGAGGGTCATGGTTACCATCAATGTAAACAAAGTCCACTTTCTCCTCAACTAATCCCACCTCAAACTTAGAGTAAATCCACGATGTTTTCTCCTCAAAACCCTTAAGACGTGAAACCGCTTTCTTCCTCGCCTCTTTAAGCGAATGAATCTTTGGATCATCATACCCTTCATAAGCCTCATAGGGGTCTATGAGATAGAGTTTTCTAAGACCCGGCATCCCCCGAAGAATAGATAAAGCATTATCTCCTTCAAAAACACCGACCTCAACGCCAACAGTTGAATCGCCGAGAAACTCTATCATCGGACGCATTACTTCTCAAGACTCTTCAAGTAGTGCCTACTGAGTTCCCACGACGCAGGAACGTGTCTTACAGTTTTCTCGGCCTTTACAATCAGTTTACGTATAGTCATCTCTGCATCTGCTAAGGTCTTTGCATTGCGTGATAGCCTGTACAAAGCGTTAGCAGATACATCGAGCCTATTACTCTTACCCTGTTGTTTGTTCCAGTTTATAGCTAACCGTCCAAACTCCCTGGATAAATCCCTCTTCAAAGGGTTTATCGGGGTCATGATAAGTATATCCATGATAGAGGCCACGGCGCTGCTAACACAGTCAACATCCTTCCTACTCCGTGGAACACTGTCCTTAGTTACTAGCTCGTCAAGCTGCTTCATCATGATGTTTGCAGCTTCCTGTACGTTTTTACGTGTCTTATCTCCGTAGAACTTACGGAAATCGTCCTTGAAGCTAAAGATTTTCTTCAGCGTCTTTTTGGTTGTCTCGTATTGTTCATATCCACTCAAATCTTTTTTCCTCCTTTTTCTCTGACTCCTTGTTTTGGATCATCTCAGCTACTAGATGTAACTGATTTGATTTCTCCTCTGTTATGCGATTGCATATCAGTTCGAACAAATCACACTCTATAAGTCCTTCGACCAAGCCTTTTATTTTGGCGTGTTCCATGCGACACATGGTTGGGAACGGAGTGTACATATCACCAGTAGTCTCAACCTGCGCCCCCTGACATCCTTGACTACACAAGTCCCGTATCATGCATTGTTCACAGTACGGCCAATTCTTGGCATCCGTACTTATCCCAGCTATGAATAACTCTGGGTTACGAGCTTTGAAGTGATCAATCCGTCCGTCCTTCACCACGTATTTACCCAAGACAAACTGTTCGTAGCTAGTTCGGTGACAAGGTACCAAATCAAGTGTACCGAGCCTGATGTATAGATCACTCTGGAAGCTGCATCCCATACCTCGCCCTGTCCGTGATAACGGGTTACTAAGTATGTTAAATCCTCTACGGGTAAATACTATCTTACTCCACTCCCCCGCTTTCTTCTTTGCAGGACCGTTGTATATCCAAGTTACGAGGAACTTCATAAACTTGCTGAGCTCCCTACATTGTTGGATTGTCCACTCGACATTTCTCACTTCGAGTAAATATAGGTTCCACCATGGAAGATCATATTCCTTGAACTTCTTCTGGAACCACAGGAAGTTATCTATCCACTTCTCTATCCCTTCGTTATATATCATGGGGTGGAATCCAAAACCATGCTTTTTCTGGAACGCAAACAACTTATCATAATATTCATCTCCCCTTGGGTCTGGTATTCCTTTGTATGCCCAATTCCATACCGTTGTATCCTCCATGTGGGTGTTATCATGGTCTACGTTTGCTAGGAATGGTCTGTTCTGTTCCATGTATTTTCCTTCAACACTGGCACTTAACCCAATCCTAGTACCCACGGTTTTAGCCTTCTCAAGCAACTCTTCAACCCTATCAGTTAATTTGTCGTCCAACAGGAACGTATAGTTCGTTGGTATAACCAATAAAGGAACATGACCTCCCACCACATCAAGTATCTTGTGTAGTGCCTTAAACCCTATGGGTTGTACTAGGGCTTCTCCACTGAAGAACTCTAGTTTGGGCTTGAAATCGTTCTCCAGTATCCATGCAAGTAGTAAATCTAAGTTCTCCATCAATTTTTCTTCATCGGCGTAGGACTCACTAGGATACAAGTCCTCTCCGTACCTGTTCACGTAACAGTACTTGCATGCCAAGTTGCATCGATAGTTCATCATTATCTCTAGTCCTCGGAAATTGGCAAGCCTCTCATTATCAGGTTGTCTCCACCCCGAATAGAATGTTCTCTCTAAGAACCCCTCTATAAGTTCATTATTCTCTCGTTGATACTCGTCAGTCATCTTTTAACCTCTCCTCTGTTCTTCGCACGATTTCCTGAAACGCCCCATTACCAAACAGTCTGAGCAAACTGACAACTTGTAGATGAATACTACCTGTGTTAAGTAAGTTTTCCATCGGACAACTCATACATGCATTCTGGAATAAAGCGAATAAGTCTCTTAGATTGCTGTTTGTGGCGTATATGGGGTCAACCTGTCCAGCTAGAGCTAGCTCCATCATCATAGCGTTAATGTAACCTATTTGGTGTCGCCAGAAGTCGTGGTATCCGCGCATCACATACAAGAACCTCGTGTACTCCACCTCATTCTTGGGGTCAACTATAAACCACTTATTGATATGATCAAGCATTCCTTGTTCAAACAAGGAAACGTCCCAGTTTTCAATATCAACGTTCTCCATCACGCTCTTAATGTACGCTGGGTTGTTATAGTAAAACGTTCGGTGACATATGTGTACCTCTGTGTCCAGTCCAAGGTTACTATCCCCGCCACTACAGCTAAACTGTCTCCTCTTCGATAAGTCATCTGTGTGTTTTACCAGCCTCATCAATCTTGAAGTATATGATGTATCCATTCCATTTTTATGGGTTAATTTAACGTACTCGGCGAAGACTTTACCATCCGCAGCGGTATACTTACCGGGGACTACGATCGTTGACGCGAAGAATCCTTTATGCGTAACAGACTTATTCACATTCGTCTCAGTGAACCTTGCGTTAACATCCTCAAAGAACGCCTTATAACCACTCATTAGGTATGGCTTGTCCACGAAGTCTCCAAAGTTCTGTATGCTATGCGTTGGCTTCCACCTGAACTCTAGTTTCAGGTTTCCCAAATCCACATCATTAAGTTCTTTTACTATTGATAGGAGGTTGTCAACTATCATATCAGCAGCCCCTCCCTGTCTGTTACTATCTGTGATCCAAGCTGGTCCATCTAAGCTAAATTGAATCTTAAGCTGTAATGGTCTATCCACGTTAATTAGAACCATCACGTAGTTAACAATAATCATTGGGTCCATCATACCGTTACTGCTAAAGTTGATTTCCTTTAGTTTGGGGAACCTGTCCAGGATCTCCTTCATGTGTTTCCCTATAGATGGAAGTGTTAGTATTGGCTCGGTTCCCCAGAACCCAAGGTACTCTAAGCCGTCACCAAGTGTGTTATACATAGTGTCAATGAGTGACCCGTCCTCAATACTCTTCACGATCTCTTTGTGCATTTCCTTCATGTGGTCCGTCTTTGGGATGTAACAATACGAGCAATCTAATGGACACCACCCTGTTGTTAATACCTCTACTGCTACTACTTGTTTAGACTTCATTCTTAGGCCACCGTCCCGTGGTCAACACCACAATATGTTCCGTTGTCGTTGCTATCATCCCCACTGTCCGCCGTACCATAATATGTTCCATCGTTACCTGTCTCAACGGAAGTATTGTATCCAGAGTACTCAATAGCATCATCATCATTATCATGTCCAGAATCATTGGTACCACGATATGTTCCCTCATCACTGCCATCAACACCACTGTCCGCCGTACCAAAGTATGTGCCATCTTCGCCTGAATTAGCACTACTATTGTGTCCTGACTTTTCGTTATAATCATCAATATTGTCATGTCCTGTTTCATCATCTGAATTGTATCCACTATTATGGTTCGAATCATACCCGTTGTCATCGTTGCTATCGTACCCACTGTAGTGAGTTCCCCTAACCGTGTAGTCATCACTACTGAAATACCCTGAGTTATGTCCGGAACATACTGCATTATCATAGTCAAAGTAAACTGAATCGTCCGCAGCACCATCATAATTGGTGTCATCACTTGAGTCATACCCTACGTCTGCAGTACCGTCATGTATTGAGTCATGACCGGAGTAATGGAGAACATTATGCCCAGCCCGCACAGAGTTGTCGTCATCAAAATAAACTGTATCATCTGCTGATGCGTCATAATTAATTTCATCATTTGCATCATAACCCACATCGGCTACTCCATCATGATCCGAATCATGCGTACTGTAATGTGCTATGTTATGTCCAGACTGTACACCACTATCGTAGTCAAAGTAAACTGTATCATCTGCCGCAGCGTCATAGTTGTTTTCATCGTTTGAATCATAACCCACATCAGCGACATTATCATGTATCGAATCATGAGTTCCATCATACCCTGAATCATCTCCAGCTTTCACTAAGTTATCATCATCGAAATATACCGATTCATCGTATGTGGTGTTATGGTTAGCATCATATGATACGTCATGACCATCGTCATCTACGGCGTCATAATCACTATCATGAATTTCATTATACGTAGACTTGTCCCCGGCACAAACACCACTATCGTAGTCTGACCACACAGTATCATCTGCTACACTATCATCTGATACATCGTGGTCTGAACGATCCACCGAATCATAGTCAGAGTTGAACAATGAGTCATGGATACCATCTTCTGTGCTATGATGTACGTTACAATGTGTCAGATTATCTGTGACATCTACTACAGTATTGTGATCCGAATCTACTACTAAATTATCATCTGAATCGAACCCACTATCATGTACTGCATCATGTCCACTATCATGATCGGCGTCATCTGCCACCCAAGCAGTTGCGTCATCAGAGGTATAATGCGCACCGCAAGTGTTGTCATCACAGTCATCCGTGGCATTACGCATCTCTATCATATCGAATGATAAGCCAACATCCACGGGATCATTAGTCCAAACAAACGGCATTTTTCATCACCTACATAATACCATTATATGTACCTTGATCGGTTCCATCATATCCTGAATTGTGTCCACCTCTATCTGTACCTTCATAGGAGGAGTTGTACCCTGAATCGTCCCCGCTATCCGCAGATATATCGACTCCGTAATTCGCAGAAGTTTTATCATCATTCCTATGGGTTCCATCATCGGTTCCATCGTAACCCGAATTGTGTCCACTTCTATATGTACCTTCATCTGCTCCGTCTACGGACGTATCATCCCCATTATCCACAGTTGCATCTTCTCCGTTATTCGCAGAGGTTTTATCATTATTATCATGGGTTCCATCATCTCCTGAGTCATACGTTCCGTTCTCATCGTTATAGTATGTTGAGTGTAGGTTACTACAATAAGTGACATCGTGGGCGTTGTCCACCGATAGCCTATCTGCGTCATCGTCACCAGAATCATAACCACTGTCAACACTATCGTACTCAGCGTTAAGCACAGTCCCGTCATCCCCTGAATCATGTGTTCCTTTATCATCACTATCAACTGTGCTTTGAGCCCCACTGTCATCTGATATATAATCTGTACCATCCACCCCTACTTTATGGACGTTATCCACTACATCATACTCAGCATTTAATACAGTCCCATCGTCACCACTGTCGTATATTCCTTTATCGTCACTATCAACGGTTGAGTGATGTCCACTATCGTCAGATAGATAATCTGTACCATCCACTCCCACTTTGTGGGTATTATCCACAACATCGTGTTCGGCATCAAGTACAGTTCCATCATCAGCATTACAATATGTTCCTTTTTCATCGTTGTCAACTGTCGTCTGCGCTCCACTATCATCGCTGAGGTAATCGACAGCATCTACTCCTGACTCGTGGCTGTTGTCCACAACATCATACTCAGCGCTAAGAACCGTCGCATCCTCCCCATTATAATAAGTTGTATGATCGTCATTGTCTATTGCTCCCTTGTCGTAGAGGTCATCTGCTAAGTGATCAATCAACTCTACGCCAGCTAGGTGGCTTTCATCAACAGAAACATAGTGGTCATTATCTACAACCCCATTATGACTAGCTTCCACTATGGCATATTCCGAATTATCATGTACAGTATAGTCGCCAACGTCATCATTTGCGTAATATGCTCCACAGTCAGCAGTAAGATCACCCGAGTAATGTGTTGCGTTTACCGTTCCATCATCTACAGCGTCAACTGTTCCATCATCATCGGCATCATAAGTTGTGTTATCATCAGAATCATCAGATGTGTAGTGTGCGGCATCATCTCCACTGAAATGTCCGTTGTCCGCTACGCTATCATGTATCGCATTTACTGCGGTACATCTTTCATCCCAACAATGGTCAAGACGATCCCTGAGATCAGCCACGTCTTGAATGGCTCCAACATCACCAGAAGCTAACGGCCAATTGGGTGGCCACGCAGCCCCTACACACCCAGGGTAGTTAAGACCATGATTAGCGTAAGCAATATCAATATTGGTTTGGATCTCGTTCATATCCTCTTCGTTAGCAACGTCTCCTACAGCTACTCCTTGAACCCAAACAAACGGCATTCCAGCCACCTCCTTAGTAATTTTATCTGATTACATCTCTTATGTATTGGTACACAAACTATCTCCTTGAGATCAGAATCCTCATAATCCTTAAGATTTTTCACGATAAACGCAAGCTCATCACGCTTCTCGAATAATTGGTTGCACTTCGGACAGACTATATCTGCCATGTACATATCGGTCCAGTGAAAACGTCCCCAGAGATCCACAGCATATACATCATCCCATCGAGCGCCTGGTTTCCCAAGATCCTGAGTTCCATCTGCACCAGGGAACACTGGACCAGCATTAACTTTTGTTCCATTTGCTCCAGGAGCTAAAAGAATGAAATCCTCCGAGAATATCGTAAAGGCACCAGTGTTCACTCCATAAATTGTTCCCCGTCTAACTCCACCGGCGTCCTGGAACTCTATCTTCTCTCCCTTAACTGTGATACCGTCTGTATCTAGGATGACTGCTCCTGCACCCGCATATGCCTTCCCATCGCTCGCTAAAAGATAGAATGATTTGGTTGTCCCACCACTATAACCGTATATCCCAGCAGGTATCGGAGCCAAGAGGGGAAGTTGCCCACCTGAGATTAACACTCCAGCGGGTCCACCTAACTCTCCAACACCGACCGCCGACCTGAGGTTCTTGGCGGTTAACCAGTCTACTGCTATATGCTTCGAGTAGATGCTGTGGGATACAAACGCTCCGACGCCCAACTGGGGGATGTATGCGTTCCATGGCAGTACACTTGGTGATTCTGAGGTGGCGTTTCTAACCTGCACCACAGCAATAAGCCCCTTTCCAATGCCACTGGCGTTTGAGTAAACCTGTGTCCACTGAACATCGTAATTCCCACCAGTTATCTGTGTTTCATCCCAGTAGACGAACCACTCACCATCAGCTACGTTGATGTCTTGTCCAAAATTAACGTCTACTGTTGCAGGTACACCACTTGAATAGTGTATTGTAGCGTCAGCAATGTTCTCCTGATCCCTCAAACCCCACTTGAAATGATTCCAGTCTGTCGGAGGGTCATCGTCTCTATCATCCCAAACAAGACTGAAGTTTCCAGTCCATGGTCGAACCTCGATGGCAAGCTGGTCTGTCGGCCACTCTACGGTTGGAAAGTCTGGGTTGTCAGCAATGTTCAGCGAAGATGTTTGACTCCACGCTGCTCCGTCCCACTGGTATGTGATATTATCACCTGTATTGAAGTAAGTGTCCCCAGTAACACCTGAGCCAGCAGCGGGATCAGCTGCCCTTCTCCCTAAGTAACGTGGTGGGCGTTTCCAAACCGAGGCTACAGCGTCCCATGTATAGAGTATTCCTTCGGCTGCGCCACTATAATTCGCAGGAACTGCAACGTCCCCAGTTAATGAAAATGCCATCTCATCAGCTGGATCTGTTGGGAATGCAGCACCTCTCGAAATCTGTACATCGGGTAGCCATTCAACCCCACGAGCCATCTTAGCAAGAACTGAATCGATTGTTGGCTCTTTATCACCAACTGTGAAGTAAGTTCTATTAAGATTTGGCTGCTTGCAAACCCAACGAATCTTCTGGATTTCTATAACCTGATTATTAAAACCATCGGCCGGAACGTTTAAGATAATTGTCTTACCCGCCCGTGTCTCCATGAAACTATCTTCACGGGCTACAACTTGCTGTCTAGTTGCACCTAACTCAGCGACCATAGCAGTGGCGACTTCTCCCGCTTCAGCTATAGAGATGATACGATCATCTTGATAGAAGAACTCTGGATACCCTGCACCAGCCGAAGCCTGGATCGCTCGGTGTCGTCCACGTACAATAACTTTAACGAATTTCCTGCCTGATTCGTCTATAATTTTTATCTCGCCTAGGTTTTCAGCGGTGAGTCCGCTTGCTGCGCCTGGTCTGACGAAGAAGTGAACATCATCATCGTTATCGACGTAGAAGTTACAATCACCCCTTGACGCTAAATCCTCAAGTGCTTCTCCAACTGAGCGCCCATCACATTCAAAGGAGGTAACATTAACCCCGGTGGCGACGTTAACATTTACTGAGGTTAGAATCCCTCCGAAGTAATGATCCACTAGGTCGTTTACTATCCAGCCAACATCCCTATTGAAGTATTGGTGGAAACCAAAATCGAGACAAAACTTTTCATATAGGGTATGTGTTTTCCCATAGCAGGTAAGAACCTTAGTATCGGTCATTCCCTTTCTTTGGATTTTAATCCGTTGAACTTTACCTTTTATCCAAGTTGTTCCATCTGTTTTTATCTCGAATGAATCATCAATTGATACCGCTGTACTGTAAGGCAAAATAACAGTTATAATGCCTTTAGTACCCTCTTCGACTTCAAAGGTATGTACATCCTCTAGTCCACCGTCGATGAAGACTGTAAATACAACCACTTCAGTCAGCTCCTATGGGTAGTTACCAATTACTCCTGCATCGATAAGTTTGCTTAGTAGGTCCTCAGAGATTGTCCTACTCATCTCATTGTAATCAATATTGTCAGGATCAATCCCAATCATATTGATGTCCATATCAATGATAACATCGCCACCCGATACTGGAAGTGTGTCAATTACAACATCGCCATCACTTACCGGAATGGTTGGATCCGTCGTAGCTGTTGGGATAGTCCCCGTGGTGAGCAGTGTATTCAGAATACTCTCCAAGTCTTCAATTCTCTCGTATCCTGCTGCTCTATAGGTCTCCGCTCTCTGTATTGCAGCTTGCCGCCCAGCTCCTTCAGGCATCTGCTCTGCCATAGCTAACAGTCTAGCGTAGCCCTCTTCTGTGGATACAATCATATCCCATATGTGATCCTGCATATCAAGTGCCATCTGTCCAGCTTTATCTGTTACGCAATGGGTGAAATCAGCGAATTTACCTTGTGCATCACCGAGCAGTCCCTGACTGATCAGTCTATTAATTTCATCTATTGCTGACTCCAAGGGTTCTATTAGCCCTTCGCCGATTTCTTTTCCAATGTCGCTCATTTCGTCGGCTGCAGCTTCCCCTATCGTAACCATAGTGCTAAGTTCAGCGAAGAATACTTTAGTCATGAATGATTTTAAGTCTTTTTCCCATTGTTTGTATTTCGCAGGTTCCAAGAACCAAGAGGGTGCAATGTTCTCCTTCCTCCATCCACTGAGTTTATTGATCATATCCGCAGCTTTTGTAAAGGCACCCACGATGCCTGTTAGGTCATCATATATCGTCGTTAGAGAAGGAGACAGTCCTTCCATTAAAGTAATTTGCAGTCCTTCAACAGCGGCTTTAAACTCATTCGTTGCTCCTGTGAGGGTATCCATCATCGTGGATACTGCTTCAGATGCCCTACCTGATTCATTAACCGAGTCACTATACTTCGCCCACAGTTCGGCTGCGTCTTCAGCACTATCTCCTACATCTGATAAGGCTAGCATAGCCCTCAAAGCCTGACTGGAGAAACCAACTGAGGTAAGCCAAGCGTTCTTCTGTTCAGTGGTTAACCCTTCCATCTTTCGTGAGACATCTACTAGGATGTCACCAAAGTCTCTCAGGCGTCCATCGGTAGTATAAATCTCAATTCCAAGGTCTTCACTTTTTACTCTCAGTTCACGCAGTAGAGCATCAAAATATCGTCCTGCCTTCGTGGCTCCACCTACTCGGTCTGCTAGAATTGATATGGCTGTCAACGCCTCATACACATCAAGACCCATGCTCTTAGCACTAGCCCCTGCATAACCCAACGCAACCCCCAAGTCTCCTGCAGCTGCTGTTGACGCCAAGTCTGCCGCCACAAGCACATCAACGTATCTAGCTGCATCGTCAGCCTCAGCTCCGAACACAGATAGCGCCCTGACTATCAGTATGGCAGATTGCTCCATACCGATACCAGAAATAATAGATAACTTCGCTGCTGCATCAAGTGCTATCGCGCTCTCTGCTGCATCAAAACCAGCCGCGGCGAGTGCTACCAATCCCCCGGCTGCTTCTTTTGCACCAATACCATATTCCATACCTACACGCTTGGCTGTTTCCGATAGTTCAGTAATATCACCGAGTGTGGTACCTAACTTAGCTGCAACACCTGCCATCGCGTACTCAAAGTCTGCGAAAGCCGCAACAGACGCCTTTGCGAAGTCAACAACAGCCCTGGTAGCCTGTATACCTATGTATGCAGTTATTAGCCCTCCAGCTGCTTGAGCAGCACCCCCCAGTCCAGTCATCTCCCCACTAGCGGTACCCGAACTGGTACCAACGTTCTTGACGCTACTAGCTATCCTACCAAGTTTGGTAGACGCTTTGTCAATAACGTTATAGATTATAGTTACTTTTTCAGCCAATTTAGTTTACCTCTCTTTGCGAGACGTTTTAACAACATAGGGTGAAGTAATTTAGCGGCGGGACGCATATAGGGCTGTGGACGCATCTTAGATGTACCCCACTCAACATATCTAGCGTAGTCAACGGCCTCCCCTCCGGCACTAAAACCAAACGTTACAAGACCGGGTACTGATTTCATCTTAAGTTTTTCAATGGAAGCCAATAATGCCCCTGTATCTACTGGAACTATCTGCTTGGCTTCCCGTACCATCTTACCCATCATATCATCTCCAACCTCTGCAATTTCAGTCAGCAATGATTTAGACTTCATAGTGATAAGACGCACTAACCTATCTTGTCCTTTGAGTTCTACCCTAATTCTTGTCATTTTGGCCTATTCCGCTGTTTAGTTCGCCAACTCAATCCTGCCATGAGCCAGGATAGTTGATCCTTCGTTAATCTTCCAACATCTTCGAAGGTACTGTATCCTGGGAAGTTTAGCATTATAGTTAGAACTATCTGTGACTGGTTATCACCCTCGTACCAAAGATTTAAGGTCTCTTGACTGAGTCCTTTAAAAAAGTTTGGTCTCCTACTATTGCCGTTAGTATCGCCGTAGCTACATCGCTACTGATTTCTATGATCTGGTTCTCAGTGATCTCAGGATCTACTTTATGAAGCATCATGTAGAGCATCGTCTGTCCGCGTAGCTGAACGTCTTTGATTTTAGCGACTTCACTATTCTCTCCAACGTTTAGCTTCTTGTATTGCACTCGACGGTCGATCTCTTCAACGTAAACTTCACGTATCAACTCTGCGTCAATTATGAAGTCATCTATGTTAAAGAGTTCAGACGCTGCGCGTCGCTCATCTTCTATCCTCTTGATGTTATCCTTGTAATCCTCACGGGACTTTATCTGCTTCATTCGCTCTTCTTTTGTTATCATTGTTATCACAACGTTCCTACGGCTATAACCGTCCCCTTGTAGTTCACGTTCATAGCTAGTATACCTGCAACGTCCATACTTAGTGACCCGCCACCGAATTTCACTTTTGAAACTTTGATGTAAGGCTGTCCGATTGCTGAACTGCCAGTTGGGTATAGATAGAGACTAAAGTCTGTAGGCAGTTCAAAGAAGTCGCTCTTACCTAGGAACTTTCCCATCAGGTCTCTGTCGCTCCAGAGTTGACTGATTGTTCCTGAGATTGCGATAACTCCTGCCTTGATCTCTGCTGGTCCTCTAGAACCGAGGTAATGTACATCCATTAGGTTGCCTTCAAAGTCAATAGTTACGCCCTGTCCTGTGCCGACTTCAGATTTGTAGTAATAATCGATGCTGTATCGCTCGTTTATATTGTTCGCTATTGCCAGAATTTGTACTAAGCCTGTTGCTCCAACAATTAGGAACTCAGAACCATCATCTTCAAGCTCGTGCCATGTTCCTGGAGTAGTTTGGTCAGTGTAGACATTAACTAATGTCTCATCGTCTGTAGCTACGCCTGCGTCAGTGGTTATTGGGAAGTTCGCGGTGTAGAAATCATCGATTCCAACACCGTCACCTATACCTATGAACTCTTTCAGTATAAAGGTCTCAGCTGCTATCCTCTCTAGGAAGAGCTTTGCACTAGTTCCATGATGTGTGGTCATAATTCATATCTCCTAAGATACGGCTATCGCCTTGCCCTTGAAGCTCGCTGTCTCTGTTAACAACCCGTTTATGTCCTGGCTCATACTCCAGCCACCGAACTTGCAGTTGCTGATCAGAATCTTAGGTGAAGCTGTTCCATCAGGGAAGAGCGCTACCCAGAACTCATCAAGCGGGTCATCGGTTGCCATTCCACAGAAAGTTGTTGCTGAAGCACTGAAGTTCTCAGTCCCGAAGAACCTTGTAATGGTTCCTGAGATTGCGATAGTGCCCTCTTTGATCTCCTGTGGGTCTCTGTCTCCAAGCATGTAAATGTCTGTGAGATTGCCCTCAAAGTCGAAGGTCAGGCTCTGTACCTGGTCAGTTGTTTCCCAGTCGGCTACTGCTACTCCGTTATCTACGTCTACGGCCATCTTAGCTTGTGTACCATGAAAAGTGACCATTACGCCTCTCCCTCCATGGTAATATTCATACTTTTCATTTTCCTTTTTTCTCCTATAGCATTACTGATTTCGTCCTTTTGGACTCTTCAGGATGGACTTATCCATCTATCAGATATTATATAGTACGCCGAACCTTTGCGAGTACCTTAATATTGGAGGAGTAGCCTCTGGCTCATCTAAGCTTCTACCGATGTCGTTCAGCAAAAGGAGTTTAATGTCAGTGAGACCAGTATGATTTGCCTTGAGTATGCGTTTCACTTCTTGCCTCATTGTCCACTTATACTCCTTCGCAAGCTGTGGACCTTCATCAGTCAGGTGCTGGATAGTGACCCAAACATCAATTTGGTAGACAGCGTTCACCCTCACAGTACTGTAACCAAGGTCAAACGGTATGTCTGATGATACAATCTCAGTGACTGTAATTTGCGGAGTATTAATGTCCTTGTCAAACCAGCCAGTTGTGAATGTAATGTCAGCAGTGGCTGGCACTATAGCTCCACCCCATTGAGCCAGAAGCGCCGCGTACAGCGTTATGAGTGGGTCCTGTGCCATCTAGGTCATCTCCATGAAATGTTCTGTCCAATACTCTCGATTAAAGTTAACTTTACCATTATGACTCCGACAGAGGGTTATAAGGTTCTTAGTGTCATTATTCATTTTATCGTAGTCCATATGATGAACTGCTAAATCAATATCTGTACCACAATCTGGAAACTGACACATATATCCATCTCGCTCCTTTATTAGCTCCCTCAACTCCTCATTAAAATCAAAAGGATAAGGGATATAGCTTCTCCCATCAATCCAATTAGGATTCTTTTCTCCCATTTGTGCCTCGCTTATTTTCCGCCTAGTTTCTTCGGATAGATTTTCTCTCTTATGTGATTCTGACATTCTTTTTTTGGTTTCTTCAGTATGTTTTTTTCCATACATGGTTACTCCTTCACCCCTTTTTCCATAGTTTGGGGAAGCCTTGCCTTTTTTACCATACATAGGGTGATTCTCTGGGTTCTTCAAACGTTCTTTAGCGGTGTCACTCATCTTTTTCTTAGTTGCTTCAGTACGCGGTTTACCATACAGGGGATGATTTTCTCCCGCTATAATTCGTGAGTCTGTCTCCTTAGTGAGTCCTTTATTCCAAGGTATATTTCCTTGTTTAGTCATTTACGTCCCCTCGTCCATCCGATTGAGTTTAGCCACTTTACCAAAACTCGTGCCTCTCTTCTTTAACGTATCAACGTTAATAACTTCATACTTCACAGAGTCGAGAAGTAGATAGTCGTGTGATCTAGCCACAGAGTCGCTTAGTAGATATGCCACATACTCTGAGTCATCGATCCGCCCCGCGATGCTGTCTCTGGCTGACGCTTTTGGCCTCGTTATCAGAATCTTCTCTGTGGCTTGAAGAGCCCATGTTGAGGCGGGGTCACCATAGGAACCCACTACGCCTTCTGTCTCACGGTAGATACCTACGTCTTCCCCTGTCCGTTTAACCAATGGGTTTATCCAAGCCATCATGAAACCTCCTAAGCTGGGGCTCCCTGAGTGATCAGCAGAGTCCCCCGGACAGTTGGGACAGAAATTGATGGGGTAACCGTGAAAGCGTCACCCACTCCTGGAGCCCCAGTGAACGCCGAAGCCACCGTGACCTGTCCATTCGTCAAAGCGTAGTCATCTATGAGCTTAGATTCCCCGATAAGGGCGCCTGCTGTGAATGTGATCGTGAACCCGTTCCAGAAGTCGTTTGCTTCATTAAGGTTCGTCTGGAATATGGTATCCGTCCCGACGCCAGTGGCTGTGTTCGTCTCCGCTTTTGCCAATTCGATGGTGAAGAAGTAGGATCCCTCATCGCCTATGGCGATGTCGGTTGGACCGATATACGCCTTGACACGTCCATCTGTGCCGTCCGTCACGTAGGCCATATCCTTCTCGAACTTCAGGGTGATGCCGTCGTTCTCCCATATTTTCAGCTGAATTCCGGTCTCATCGTAGGGAGAAAGATCCTCGGCGTCTCCATTAGCATCGTAGACTGTGAAGTAGACGGTTTTCCCTACGGTGCCTTCCACTTCCTTCCAATCAGGGTCAGTCATGTTCTTCACCTATGAGTAAACTGAACAGAGATAAAAGCCTAAGTAAACTAGCCAACTATTCTCACCGCCACTTCATCTGAGGATAGAACACCGGGAAGTTCCACTGATTGAAGAGAGGGTAGTAGTTGTTCGACTCCGAAGTTGTTGAGGTGATCCCTCCCGCTCTCATAGGAGGCTTTGATCCAAGCCGCTGAACGGTTCATTTTTGATACCCTCACCTCATCTATGTTGGCATTGATACCAAAGGTTCCAGTGTAATGTGAGCCAAGCCCTGTGGCACGGTTTAATCCCGTAATGTCGTACAGGTTACATGCATCCGTTGTCTCTAGGACCCCATTCACATACACACGCTGATTAGCCCCATCATAAGTGGATACAATATAGAACTGAGCTCCCGTGTTAATCTGGGTGGTAGTCCTAGCAGCGTCAGTATGAGTACCACTCCAATAGGTCTTAAGTAGACCACCTTCCCCCAGACGAAAGCTCATCATGTATGCGCCCTCGATACTAAGGACAACCATAGCATTAAGAGGATCTAAATCCGTTGTTTTAATCCAAAGGCTCATAGTCCCTTTATCTGTCTCCACAATAGCATCAAATACGTTAATAGCAGAAAGATGGTAATCGTTGCCATCATAATCTATTTCACCATCTATTGGCCCAACCTGTAAATATGTGGGATCGCCTCCCTCTGTCATATCGATGTCGTTGCTGGTCGAGTCTACAATGGGGCTGGCAGCACCTGCTTGGTGCTGAACCATGAGAAAGTTGGCATCCCAAACATTTTCGGCTGGGACGGAGTTGGTGTCGCCCACGTAGGCATCGTTATCGGCGTGGGTGCTATCATAGTAGAGCCAGAGGAAGGTGTCCACGTCGGGGTCTACGTCCGGAGCCTTGACCCAGAGCCATGCTTTCTCGTTGGCATGGTCCCAGTGCTCGATCTCTACGTAGCACTCAGTCACCCCATCGCTCTTCGTAATGGCTATCTTCTTCCGGTTGGCATCGCTACCAAGCTCGTCGAAGACGCAAGACACATCCTTATTATTATATCCCGAACTAGTGCTAAGGTAAACAAGATGTGGAAAATCTGATAGACCCTCATCGACAACATTATGATCAAGGATTATCTTTATGCGCTTATTCCAACCGGGAATCCAATCCCCAAAACCATCAGAAGTAAGTTTTGTCCCTACTTCATCGTTGGTGAGGCCTGTTTCCGCCTCATTGGGTGTCAGATATACGGAGACAACGGTCAAGGTTTCACCTTCTCACTATTACTGAGTCGAACTGGAATAAAAGCCTAAGAGCCATTATTCCAACCACACGACGATGTCATCGCTGGTTAG
>SDBT01000922.1_pt1 | contig 49295 bp, 41 predicted proteins | sample 2277101 | NCBI WGS metagenome assembly SDBT01 (sample SAMN10404973, study PRJNA504765) | marine sediment metagenome | isolation source: marine sediment core GS10_PC15, 103 cmbsf | place: Arctic Ocean: Southern Knipovich Ridge | collected 2010
TGAAAAGTTGTTTAACGAGTTGCTCCCTGATGCGGTTTTTTCATTGGGGAAATACTCCGGCACGCGAGAATCATATCGCCTTGAATGGACCGCGAATACAAGAACCGGACTTTCTGGCACTGGGAGCGAGTCTTTTCTTTTGCTGAACGAGAAGATACTCTATCACTTTTCGTTCTTGAGCGAAGTAAAGGAAGAGGAGTGCACAGCGTTGGTGGCTTTACCGTAGCTGCCTGGGCTCAGGCATGCAAAGTACGCATGCTGGCATCCGGCATCCGGCATCTAAAAATCAGATGCTTAAGAACGGATGCTGGCATCCAAAGAGCGGATGCTTAAGAACGAATGCTTAAAAAGGATGCTGGCATGTTTGCTCGTTGGCATACTCGGCTCAAATTACATGAGCGGCTCACAAAATACGTGAGCGTGGCTTGGCAGAATGCACGATTCTTATTGCCGACTAACCCCTGATACTACTTTTTTTTACCACTGCTCGAGCTTCGCGCCTTCACCTTCTTTGGAACCGGGCGCGGTACATCCCAGGGCACCGTCAACCCTTTGATCAGCTCCCCTGGTTTCAGATTAATAATAATTTTTCCCCTGGCAGTGCGACCCTGAATCGGCGCATCATCCAGACGAATAGCCTTTGGCAGCAGTCTGCTCAAATGCAGGCTCGCTTTTTGAGTGCCCTTCCCAATGCACATGCCAACGACTCTCGCATTTCCCGGGAGCTTCCACGCTACCACCCCCTGCCCGTAGCGCCCCTGTTTGGGGAATTGTTTTGGAACGACCCGTTTGGCATGCCCATCGGATGCTATCAGGAACACCTCTCCAGCTTGAGGGAGCAAGTCCATTCCGACAACCTCGTCTCCATCCTGCAGCTTCAGTCCCATCACACCTGCCGCCGCCAACCCCATCGGTCGCACAGCCGCCTCGCTGAAGCGGATTGCCATTCCATGCGCGGTCCCCATTAATATTTCATCCCCTCCGCTGCTGAGCCGCAAGTCGATCAACCTGTCACCTTCATTGATTTTTACAAGCGTGAAAGTGTCGGCAGACGCACCAGGCAGTTCATTCAAGGCTGATTTCTTCACCATCCCTTGTTTGGTAATTGTCAGCGCATACCAATCACCAAGACTGGCTGCCCGGGTATCCTTACCTTTATAGACCGGCAAGGCAAATAAAGCCGCCAGTTTGTCGTCCTCCTTGAGCGCCGATACTTTTGTCAGGGCTGCACCATCCCTGGCAGCATCAGATTCTGGGATGGCGTGCATCGGAATAGCAGCTGCTGTGCCCTTTTCGGTTACCAGGTACAGCGTATCGCGAGTGTTCGCCCTGATGATCCAGCCAGGAGCCTCTTTGCCGCTCAATCTGGACATTTTATTTTCACGGGTTCTGGAGACCAAGCCATCTTTAGTGACTGATATCCAGACCGTCTTTTCGGGGGTTAAATCGGTAGTGGTAAGCACAAATCGTTTTGAATCTTTGGCGGAGAGTTTTACAATGTGCGTCTTGCGACGGTCGGCATACTTCTCTTTTACAGCGTGTAATTCATTGCTCACTAATTGGCGCATTTTTCTGGGAGACCTGAGCAGCGCTTCTATTTCCCTGATCCGTTTTTTGACCTCCCGGTATTCCTGGTCGATCTTCTTTCGTTCCAATGCTGCCAGTCTTCGCAGCGGCATGTCGAGGATTGCACCCGCCTGGAGGACACTGAGTTTGTACTTCTTCCTCAAGCGTGAACGCGCAGTTTCCACATCCGCTGACCTGCGGATCAGAGCGATAACCTCATCCATGTTCTGCAGAGCAACCCGCAGTCCTTCCAGAATGTGGGCTCTTTCGCGCGCTTTCTTCAGGTCAAATTCACTTCGCCGGCGCACAATCTCCAGGCGGTGATCGAGGTAAGTCTTTAACAACTGCTTCAGACTCAACAATCGAGGTTCGCTGTTGATCAGGGCAAGCATGATGATGCTGAGCGTGGTCTGCATGAGTGTGCGCTTGTAAAGGTCAGCCAGCACGGTTTTCGGGTCTGCGGCTTTGTTTACCTCGATCACAATTCGCATACCCTCTCGATCGGATTCATCACGCAGGTCTGAAATCCCTTCTAGCTTCTCTGAGCGTGCCAGGTCGGCAATTCGCGCTATGAGGGACGATTTATTGGTCATAAACGGCAGTTCGGTGACGATGATCCGGTTGCGCCCACGCCCCATCTCTTCCAGGTGTGCGCGTGCCTGAACGGTTATTTTCCCGCGCCCGGTGCTGTAAGCACTGGCCAGACTGTCCCCATCGGGATCCTGGATGATCACCCCGCCGGTCGGAAAATCGGGTCCGTGCACAAACTGCATTAGATCTTCCACCCCGACATCGTCTAATTTGTTCCACTTGGTCAGCAAATATTGGAGTCCATCGATTACCTCGCCGAGATTGTGGGGTGGGATGCTGGTTGCCATGCCGACGGCAATACCGGTAGCGCCATTTACGAGCAGATTCGGGATGGCAGCCGGCAGCACGGTTGGTTCAGTGAGCGTACCGTCGAAATTTTCGTCGAAATCAACAGTGTCCTTGTCGATATCATTCAGCATGTCTAATGCCGGAGCTTGCAGGCGGGCTTCAGTGTAGCGCATAGCCGCCGGTGAATCTCCGTCAATGCTGCCGAAGTTGCCCTGCCCGTCCAATAGCTGGTAGCGCATAGAAAAGTCTTGAGCCATGCGCGCCATCGCGTCGTAAACCGCCATATCGCCGTGGGGATGGTATTTACCCAGCACCTCCCCAACGATGCGGGCTGATTTCTTATGCGTTGAATCCGGACGTAAACCCATATCGTACATGGCATACAATATCCGTCTATGCACAGGCTTCAATCCGTCACGGGCATCAGGTAATGCGCGTGCAACGATCACGCTCATCGCGTAATCCAGATATGCTTTCTGCATTTCTTCTCTGAGGTTTATCCTTTTAACTAATCCGATCTCCATGTGAGACTCCAGGCGGTCTGTGTATATTGCGATGGTACTTTTTTACTATTTATAATTTACCACATAGCGAGCTATGTAGGGCAGGTTTCCATACCTACCGACTTCCCAGCTGCTAAGCTCACAATTTTTGAGCCGGCTCCCACGCCCGGGGATTCTATGTAGGGCAGGTATCCATACCTGCCGAAGATGAATTGTATACGTAAAGACTTGGCGGATAGGGATATCCGCCCTACAAACTTCGTAGACTCCCCGGGCTTGAAGGGAGAGTTGGCAGTACAGAACACTGCTTCGGCAGTAAGAAACCACTGGGCAGTAAAGACTACTGCTTAAAAAGACCGGGCATCTGGTTAATTGATGCCCGGTCTGAAATTTATTATGATGTGGAAGGACAAACGGATTTAATCGACTTCAGGATGTTTCATCTTGGATTTCCGCACTCTCTACCTCGCTCTTGGATTTGAGAAAGGAGAGTGATATGGAGGGTAATCTCAACACACGACCGTTCACTCGCCAGCCTTTTCGTCGCTGGTCTCCATCTTCTCCGTAGTAATGGTAATAATAATAGTGATTGTAATAGTAACCCGAGGCACGTGATGAGACCCGATTTAGAACCACACCGACCACATTTGCCCGGCCTCGCTGCAGCTCTTCCACCGATCGTTTGAGTTCGGCGCTGCGAGTTCTGCCGACATCGCTTATTATTATTACCCCGTCCATATTTGAGCTCAAAATGACCGCATCGGCAACCACGAGTACAGGCGGGCTGTCGAAAATAGCCAGGTCAAAGTCCGATTCCAGGTCACCAATAATAGCTTTCATTCGTGATGAGCCTATTAGTTCGGCGGGATTGGGAGGCAGCGCCCCGCTGGATAACAAATACAGGTTTTCGATGCTGGTTTCTTGAACTTGCTCTGATACACTCACTTTGGCATCAACCACAACATCACTCAATCCATGCCGGTTTGGCAGGTTGAAGATTCTGTGCTGCACCGGTCGCCTTAAGTCTGTATCCACAATAATAACTTTACGCCCCGATTGCGCAATCACAACTGCCAGGTTAGCCAGAGTGATGCTCTTACCTTCAGTGGGACCGGGGCTGGTAACGGATATGGAATTTGGAGGCTCGTCGACAAATGAAAACTGTAAGTTCGTTCGCAGGACGCGAAACGCTTCGGAAATCGGCAGCATTGGTGTGTTGGCAGTGACCAGCTTTTCGGAGTAATCTTCACCTTCGATACGGGCTATGCCTCCAATAGTAGGTAACTTGGTAATGCGCTCCACATCCTCGGGTGACTTAACTGAATCATCAAGATATTCGATCAGAAATGCGCCTCCGAGCGCCAACACAAACCCGATCGCGGAAGCGGTTATCACGTTCATACGTACATTTGGGCTGAATGGTCGTGTTGGGATAGCGGCCTCTTCAACAACCCGTAATGCGTTTATGTCACCGCCTCGAATTGTCGCCAGTAATGTCGTATAAGTCTTCTGCCAATCGCTGATCTTCGCTTCCAGCAGGTTTATCTTATTCTGTAAACTGTCAATCTGCCGGGCGCTGTTAGCGGCATCGAGCTCAATTTTTTGGAGCAAAATTTCATCTTGAGAGTTTTCGATTTTAGTCTTTAATTCGTTCAATTGGGTTTGTGAAAAATCAGCGATTTCCGCTCCAATGTCGCTCGTGTTTGCCGGGGTTTGTAAGATAAGCTGTTCTGCGACGGTATCGGCTAAGACCTTGGCACGGAGAGGATCCGAGTCGATCACGCTGATTTCGATTAATTGCGTATTTGGGATGAGACTTGCGCTTACTCGTCCAGCTAATGATCGCCAATCCATATCCAACCCAAGTTGTTCGATGGCGCCGTTAATTACAGGTTCCCGTTTGACTAATTCAATATAGGTGTTGGCTAATTGTTGACCGGTGTAAAGTTCGTAAGATGTGGGATTTGGATCTTCTATCGCTCTACCAACCATTAACGTGGCTTGGGTTCGATACAAGGGTGTAGCTGAACGGCTGGCATAATAACTGGCAGAAGCTGCTATTACCACAGAAATAGCAATCAGCCAGATCCATTTCCAGACGAGGTGCAGGTATTGGCGAAGTTCCATAGGAATTATAAATTTACCATACTTGAGTTACATCGTCCAGTACAGAACTGGCAAGTGTCACTGCGAGCTAAGCGTTAAGTATCCGCTCTTTGGATGCCCAATCTCAGAAGTTAGCTGGCAGATAAGTGTCACTGCGAGCGAATCGTGGCAGTCTCAGAAGTTAGCCGGGAATATCGACCACAACTTGTCAGAATGACTCCCCACCTTATTAAAGTTCGGTTTTCCTAAAAAATTCTACGGTGTGGCTTAATCCATCTTCCAGACCCACCCTGGGTTCCCAATCCAGTTCATCTTTGGCGTGGGCTGAATCAAGATATATTTTAAAAGTCTCTCCGGCTTTAGGTGGTCCATAAGCGGGTTCTTGAGGGTAGCCGGTGATCACCTTTAATTGGTCGAATATTTGATTCACAGTGGTTCCAATCCCTGCCCCCAGGTTATAAACCCCGCCGCTCCCACCTTGTAAGCAGATCAAGTTTGCGCGTGCACAGTCGCTCACGAAGACGTAATCACGGACCTGTTCACCCGTACCGTTTATCACAACGGGTTTGTTGTGCAGCATCTGACCGGTAAAAATGGCCACAACCCCTGCTTCCCCAAGCGGGTCCTGGCGCGGCCCATACACATTGGCGTAGCGTAAGATGGTGTAATCAAGACCGTAATTTTCCTTATACAGGTAAAGGTACAACTCGAAGGTGTATTTACTCGCTCCATACGGTGATAGCGGTCTTACAGGATGAGCTTCATCGCACGGCAGGTAAACCGGTTCACCGTAAATTGCTCCCCCACTGGAGATGTGGATGAATTTGCGGACATCGAATTCACGCGCAAGTTCTGCCAGTTGAATAGAACCCAGTATGTTCACATCGGCATCGAAGCGCGGTTCTGTTATCGAACGCCGCACGTCAATTTGGGCGGCATGGTGATCGACTACCTCGGGACGTTCGTTGGCAAATATCTCCCTCATACCAGGATCACGAATATCCATCTCGTAAAATTTTGCTCTTGAGTTAATATTCGATCTCCGACCTGTGGACAGATCGTCCACGATCACCACATCGTGACCATTTTCAATAAACAAATCGACAACATTAGAGCCGATAAAACCGGCTCCACCTGTGACTAAAACTTTCATTATGGATCTCCGTTTTTCTTGTTATGTTGGGTAATGATAACCCCCCCTCCAGCTCCCCCCCCTGCCAGGGGGGAAATTTGGCAGTAAAGAACACTGCTTAATCGCAATGACATAATCGCTTGAGTACTAATTATTGAGGAATGTTTTTTCGTAATCGATCACGCGTTTCAAGATGTCGTCTAGCGAGGATCGGGGTTCGTAGCCGATCAGGCTATTGATCTTCTCCAGTGAGGGAACACGCCGCTGCATATCCTCGAAGCCCGGGGCATAAGCCTGGTCGTAAGGTACGTATTGGATTTCTGAAGGACTGCCAATCATATCAATCATGCGTTGTGCCAGGTCGCGGATAGTGATCTCCTCGGTGCTGCCGATGTTGAATACCCGGCCTACGGCAGCGGGATGCTCCATGAGATTCACAACTGCGGAGGTCACGTCGGCGACCTCGGCGAAGCAGCGTGACTGCATGCCGTCGCCGAATACTGTCAGCGGCTGGTCAAGCAGAGCCTGGCGCACGAAGCGCGGCACCACCATCCCGTAGCGCCCGGTCTGGCGAGGACCGACGGTGTTGAAGAAGCGCAGGATCACCACTGGAAGACCGTACTGCTGGTGGTAAGCCAGCCCCAGGAACTCATCGACCGCTTTGGATGCGGCGTAAGACCAGCGGCTGTGGGAGGTGGAGCCCATCAGGCGGTCGTCGTCCTCTCGGAAGGGCACCCGCACCCCCTTGCCGTAGACCTCGGAGGAGGAGGCGATCAGCACTTTACACCCGTAGCGGTTGGCGGCGGAGAGGACGGCTTCGGTGCCCATAATGTTGGTGGTGATGGTGCGCACCGGGTTCTCGACGATCAGCTTGACGCCCACTGCGGCGGCAAGGTGAATTATTGTGTCTGATTCGCTGGCAAGGCGGTCGAGCACCTGGGAATTCATGATTGTCTCGCGCACGAATTGGAATTCGGGGGTGCTATCCAGATGCTGGATGTTGTCCAGGCTGCCGGTGGAGAGGTCGTCCATCGCCACCACGCTGTGACCACTTTCGATAAGCGTTTCGCATAGGTGGCTGCCGATAAAGCCTGCGCCGCCTGTAATTAGGATATTTTCCATTAGTGATTCCTTGAGTCCCACAAAAAGCGCCAGGCAAACAAGATCAAAACGATGAGGGCGCCCAAACCGGCTCCAACTGCCAGGGGAGGGACGGGTGATTCTTCGGATAATGTCAGGTTGGTTAATGCGATGGTGGGCGTGGGCTGGAGGGTGGGTTCGGGTGTGGGCGGGGGTGTGCCAACCTTAACGGGTGCGGCAGGCGGAGGAACTGATGACACTTCAATGCTGGGGATCTGGCGATCCGTGAAAAGCAGCATGGGCAACAGGGCACCACCGGTTCGTACATCACCGGCGGTTGTATCGCTGTTTCCTTCATCATTAATTGAATTCAATTTCCATACGAACGCCAGTTGTCCGCCTGCCAGACGGGTCGCCACGCTGGCGGCAAGGTCGGTCTGGGCGGCGGTTTGATAATTTACTCCCATGACAGGGTATTGGGGATCATAAGTCTCGGTCTGGCTCCAACGCTCGCCTTCCCAGGTGTTGTAAAGCAGGCTGCCGGTGGGGATATCGACGCCTACCAGATGCAGCACTCCTGCGGGGTTTTTTTCAGATCCAGAATCGCCGCTCACAGTGACACCAAATGGGGCGCTGACATTGGACCAACCGGGCACGTTGACTGGCGTACCCCATCCCTGGGGGGTCTCGGCTGGTGGACCAGCTTTCACCCAGCGGTGCCAGACGCTGCTGTCGTCAACTTTGGAATTGAATAATTGAAGTTGGGGACCGAATGAGACCAATTTTGGCCAATCGTGTCCAGGTTCGGCGACTTTGAGGGGCACGCTCCAGGTCAATCCTCCGTCGGTTGAAGCGGCGTAATATATGCCTTGCGGCGGCGCGCTTCCGCCTGGGGAGCCCTTAACCCAGGCTGCGTGCAGGTCCCCGTCCGGGGTAACTGCCAGGGTCGGGTGATCGACCAGATCCCATCCAGCTGAGACGGCGTCAAAAACACGGATTGGTTGGGACCAGGTGGCGCCGCTATCGCTGGATGTGATCAGGTAAAGGCCTCGATTTTCGTTTATTGATATCGTATAGAGAAGGTACAGGGTTCCGGAGGTGTACATAGCGAGCTGGGGCCAGCTCGCGATTCCATCTGTGGGCAGTGTACTGTATGGCAGCCAGCCGCCCGAAGAAGCTGCAAGATTGACAGAAGATTTGCTGTAAAGGATTTTTCCATCCGGCGAAGAAGTCCAGACAAGGTGGAGCGACCCAAATGGATCGGTAAATAAAGCAACCTGACGGTAAACCCGACCTGTTTCGCTGGTGAAAATCTCGACCGGCTGCGAAAGGGCATTTCCGTCCCAACTGGAGTAGGTCACCGAGGATTTATTCCCTTGGGTGGGCGATACACCGCTCCAGATCATGTGAGCTTTACCATCCCGATCCATTGTGATGGCCGCGGTCCCGATTTTAATATTGCCTTTTTCGGCTTGATCGGGGTTGCTTAATAATTGGGCGGTACTCCAGGGAGAAGGCTCCGCGAGGGTCATATCCAGGGCGCCGGTGTGGGTGGAGGTGACCCAGATTTCCGCAAAGTCTGTCTGAACGCCGATAATTGCCAAGCGCCCGCTGTCGAGGGCGGCATGTAGGTCGTCCAAGATGATTTGCTCATCTTTACCGGGGTCTTGGAAGGTGATGTTAAGATTAACGGGCAAAGTCCAAGCCCCGGGCTCGGGCTGCCAGGCGGAAAGGGACAGGTTTGTGGTTCCCTGACCCCAGAGCCAGAGTAATGGGGCATTAGGAGCGATGCTTGCATCAGGGGCAACGCTGCTGATACCAGCAGCGTTGTCTAACAGAAACGTATCACCGGCGGGACAAATTGACAGGTCGGGGAATATTTGGGCACGGTCGCTCCATTGGAGCGCTGAGGTCTGTGTTGGGGTGATGATTGTTTGAGCGGAAAGGGGTATGGAAGGTTCATAACCCTGCTGGATGAGGGTGCATTGTCCCTCAGCGGATTGCCAGTTGCGCAAAGCAAGCCGGTCAAGGGCTACAATGCGGGGGTGAAGGGTCCCTGTTGTACCGTCCACTCCCAGCGCTTCGGGTGCACTCCAGGTAAAGCCATTGTCGGGAGAGTAAGTGTAAAGAGCAGATTCCTGGAACGGGTCGTCCCACACCAGGTGAGTGCTGCCCTCCCCGCCATCGGCGATTTTTATCCAGGCATTTTCTTCGCTCAGTAGGCGGTAGTAGATCGAAGCATGAACGACGACAAATTGCGACCAGGTTGTGCCGTCCACGGGAAAGCGCTTGATATAAACACCGGCGGGAGCGGTATCGGAATGAAGCGTCCGTAAATAAGCTAGGGTCAAATCGCCGTTAGGGGATATGGAGATATCATAAGCGACGGCTGATTCTGCAAGAGTCTGGGGGTTCGACCACTGGTTTGAGCCCATGCGGGATTGGCTGTAGAGCAAAGGTTTCAACTTGGTGGTTTTATCTTCATCACCGTAAAAGAAAGCGTGCACCCTGCCGAAGGGATCCGAAATGAAATACGGGATTTCGGTCATCGGTTTTGGTTCGTACCTGTAAGTGGCGCGTAAAATCGGGGTTTGAATGGGATCTGACCAGATCTGACCATCAAAAAAAGCGCTCATCAAGCCGTCAAACTGGTCGATCCAGAAAGCCTGCAAGCTGTTTTCTGGACCAGCGACGATGCGCGCTTGGGAGGCGGCGCCCGAATGGGAGAGGTTCACAGGTTGTGTAAAGCTGAAATCAGACGGTACTTCAACTTCGGATAAAGGGGCAGGAGGGGTTGGTGTAGGATCCTGGGCTCGAACCCGTTCGTATCTTAGTGCTGCGAACAGAAATATCAGGAGCAAACTTATCCCAGTAATTTTATTTAGCTTTGCCATAACGTGTTGTTCGTCCCTTTTGACGGTATAGATTTTGTTCAGGGACTCCCAGCATAAGGCTTTTACCCAGGCTCATATCGAGGAACAGGACGACCTTTTGAATATCAGGTTCAGGATTTTGGAGTATATCATTATAATTAACGTAAGTCACCCCGATATTAGGCTGCTGGGAGATCCACTTCTCGACCTGGAGCAGATGTTTTTGGAAAAGCCCTCCCAGTGTGTTGTCATCAATCTTATCCGCCGCTTCGCCGCGCCGCACCAGCATTTGTTTTTGGGATGCCAGGATTTCGTCAAGATCCCGGCGCATGAAGATGATCTTGTATTGATATTGGGACGGTAGATGTTGTAGAAGGGCTGAGATGATTTTAACGGCTTTGCCTTGAGCTTCAGACAGCCACTTGGTTTCACCATCCTTGAGCGCTTTCACCTTTTCGAGTTCGAAGTAACCGCGCGGGTTGTCGTCATCGGGGATGCGTTTGTTATCGGTCAGGATATGCATGCCGCCCGCGACGAGCATTTTCATCATCATGGATGTGCCCGAGCGGGGGAGACCGGAAACGACGGTTATGAATTCTGGCTCAGAAGGGTGTTTCATTAGGTTCATCAGGTAAGGTGTAACAGTAAGGAGGTTGGCTCACCCCTCTCCAGCTCCCCCCTGGTATGGGAGAGAGTCCGGACAGCCTCCTTGTTTGCGGGAGAGACTGCCGCGCTTCGCTCGCAGTGACGCTAGCACTCACAATATTGCTATTTCCTATAATTAAAAATCACCTTACTGCCGTCGGGTTCCAGATGGAAGGGCAGCTCTTGTAATTCACCCAGCGCGGCGCGCACGCTGTGCTGTTTTTCGCGCGGGCAGTACAGGAGCATAAAACCACCTCCACCAGCGCCAGTGATTTTGCCACCTAAAGCGCCAGCTTCGATTGCTGATTGATAATACCTGTCGATTTCGTCGTTGCTGATCTTGCTGGCAAGCGTTTTTTTTAGCTGCCAGCCGGTATCCAGTAAGCGACCAAAAGCGTCATAGTCCCCGCTTTCGAGAAGTGTACGACCTTGATACGCCAAATCCGCTATTGCGCGCAACGAGTCCATGCGATCAGGAATTTTCGAGCGTTGTTCGCTCAGCACGCTGTCGTTTAGACGGCTGTTTTGGGTATAGAAAAGCATTAACTGCTGGTTGAGGCGGCGGGTTTCACTATCATCAAGTTCGATTGTTTCAATAACGACTTCTTCATCAGGGAGAAAGCGGATGAAGCGCAAACCTCCGTACGCACAAATGTACTGGTCCTGCTTGCCGATCGGTTTTCCGAGTACATCGATTTCAATCTGGCAGGCACCCTGGGCAAGTTGTTCCTGGGTGTGAGGGTCGTTGCGGTAATTATAGAGCGCATTTAATACCCCAACTGTAACCGTGCTGGATGATCCCAAACCTGAACCCGATGAAGGGATGTCCCCCAGGGTGCCGATTTCTATTTGCGACCTCACATCCGCCAGGCGCAGCGCTTCACGCACCAGCTCATGCTGCAATTGGTCTACCTGCTCCACCAGCTCGGTGCGTGTATAACCGACACGTATCTTTTTATCAAAGCGGCGTTTCACGATCACAAAGATATACTTATCGATGGTAGAGCATAAAACACATCCACCTTCGTGACGGTAATAATCACGAAAGTCCGTACCTCCCCCGAAAAAGCTGATTCGCAATGGCGTTTGAGTGATGATCATATACTTTAACTTAGTAGAAATTCACATGGATTAAGGTTTTTTGTGTCATTGCGAGGCGGCGCTTTTCCGCCGTGGCAATCTCAGATCTCATTCCTTTGGACACGGGAGGTCTGGCATTGATAAGAGAGGAGATTGCTTCGCTTCGCTCGCAATGACAGACATGGGCATCTAGTTGCGAGTGAAGTAATTTGCGCACGGATCAGTAAGCGCCTTTACGCCCGATCACCACCGGGATCGTGGCGAGCAGAATATAGATATCCTGCCAGATCGTCCAATTTCGTATGTACTGGAAGTCAATGCGGATGCGTTCATCGTAGGATACATCCGAGCGACCGCTGATCTGCCACAATCCTGTGATGCCGGGTTTAACCGTCAGCAGATTCAAACCCCACTTGCCGTATTTATCCATCTCGGGCGGCGATATCATCCTTGGACCGACCAGGCTCATCTGACCGAACAGCACATTGAATAACTGCGGCAGTTCATCGAGGCTCATTTTACGCAGAAAACGCCCTACTTTTGTGATGCGCGGGTCGTCTTTTAATTTATACTCGTAATTTAATTCTTCTTGCAGTTCGGGATTGTCTGCCAGGATTTGATCCCCGTCAGTGCGCATCGTGCGGAACTTGAAGGCATCGAATTCGTGTCCACCGACACCCATAACTCGACGGCGAAAGAGAATCGGGCCGGGCGTATCCAGCTTGACGGCTATCGTGATCAGCAGCATAAACGGCCAGATCAGCGCCAGCGTTAGGATTGCCAGACTATAATCCAGCAATAATTTTAAAGTGGCATCCACGCCCGAAATTCGGTTCTTGTTGACTTCGATCAGGGGAACGGAAGCCAATTCCTTGACTCGCATTCCGGTAGAGATGATCTCAAATAATCCTGAAGTCAGGTGCAGGTTCAGACCAGGGATGGATGATGAAGATTGGTAAACGTCCAGGAGCTGCTGCTGGCGAAGATTGCTGGAGGCTATGATCAGGTCTTCAACGTTCTTATCGATAATCACACTTTCCAGGTCATCGAACCTGCCGAGGACTTCAAAACTGTTATATACGGTCGATCCCACTGCTCGGATTTCATCTCTGAAACCCACATCGATGAAGCCGGTAATATATAAACCGGAGGTCGAAGTTTTTTGCAGTTGTTCAGCCAGGGCGATGCCCTCGTCATTGGCGCCAACAATCAGAGCCGGGGAGAGCAGATGGCCGCGGTTTCTGAGACCGAATATGAAATGTCGAAAGGCGAATCGAAACGTGTCCACGAGAAAAAGCGCCAATCCCCAGGAAATGAGCAGCCAACCACGCGAGACTAACATGTCATCGCGAGTGAAAAATCCAAAAACAACGATGACAAGCGTTCCGATGGTAACACTGTAGAACACCCGGATGTATTCTTCAAAACCGCCAAATAGAATCTGGGAGTTGTAGAGCTGGTTGATAGCAAAAATCAACAGCCAGAGTGGGATAATCGCCGCCACGATCATCACATAACCTTCCAAGCTGAATGTCCTTACGACCTCCCCATATCCTTCCACACTGAACGTCCTTTCATAGGGCAGCAGGATAAAACGCAGGATATAGGCAAGGCTGAAAGCGGTTATCAGGGTTAAAAAATCACCCACCAGCAAGGCGGCTGTGATGAGGAGCTGGCGCTGACGGCGGTTTAACGGCAGGATATCTATTTTTGTCTCGGTTTTGGTCTGGGGGCGTTCACTGATAAGCATAAAATGCCTTTTGGAGATTCTTCACTTCATTAGGAACAAGCTTCTGTTTCGAATGACATTTCTTCTTCATGCTCCTTTTTATATCATATGGCGGCACAACCTATCGCAGTGACCGTTGAAAAGCTCACTTTTTTTGCAGATCATACAACAAAACTCACCAGGTTTTAATTTATTATAGTATTAGAAAAATTGTTTGACAATAACCCATTTCTTATGGAACTTGTCTGGTAGTTCTTTCTTAGCCTGGTTCTGGATAAGCAAAGCACAATCCAATGACCACAAAATGCCAATTCTATTGAAGGTCTCGATCATCAGGGCAGCCGCATAAAACGCAGGACATAAGCCAGGCTGAAAGCGGCTATCAGGGTTAGCACATCGCCTATTAGTAACGCGGTTGTAATGAGGACCTGGCGTTGGCGTCGATTTATAGGAAGGATTCTATGTCTAGTTTGTATGGATTGAATCGATGTCTCCAATTGTCTCCCTGTAGATGTTTTCCAGTTGTGCTGCGATCGAATTCCAATCGTGATGGCGTTCTACATAAGCACGCCCGTTTGCCCCGACCTGGGAGTTTAGAGGCGGGTCATCCAGTAATTGTAAAGCTGCGGCCGCGATTTCCTGCGGTTCATCGGCTACGAGCACGTCCCTGCCGGGGACGGCGCCCAATGCAGACACCGCTTGTGAGCTGGCTGCGACCGGGATCCCACACGCCATGGCTTCCAGGACCTTGTTCTGGATGCCTGCGCCGTATACGAGCGGGGCGATGGCTAGAGAGGCTACCCGCAGGTAGTCTCTCATATCGGGAACGTAACCGCTGACCTCGATGCGATTTTCTCTTTCTGCCAGCCGGCGAATAGCAGCCGGGGGATCCTTGCCGACTAGCTGTAACTTTGTTTGAGGGAGCCCTTCCCAGATATGAGGCATAATATCGTTTGCAAGGTAAGTTGCCGCAGTTTGGTTGGCATGGTAACTTAATTTGCCAGTGAAGACGATTGTATCAGACTCACGTTGGTTGGGGATAGGAGAAAAATACTCCAGGTCGACGCCGTTTGGGAGGACAGTAACGTTGGATTCCCCCGGAGTTGAATCGTGGGAATATTGGTCGCCTAGCTCATCAAGAGCGTGCTTGTCCTGCGGTGACGTGGCGAGGACACGCTCGAACTGGTTTACCAGGTAGCCCTCGAAACGGCGAGTGCGGGGTAGTTCGAAGCGTGTGATCCAGCGACCGAAGGCGCTGCGGCTGTTACGGGAAGCCCCTTCAAAAAGCAGACTGATGCAGTCCACGCTGTCCCATACGATGGGGGTGGCGATGCCGTGTTTACCGAGTTGCGCTTTGAGGTGCAGCCCGTATTGGGCGCCGCGCAGGTGCTCGACGTGAATGATGTCCCAGCGGTTTGGGTTAGAGGTTAGCAGTTCGTCCAACTGTCCGGCGAGGGTGGGCTGCCAACTGTAGCGCGCCTGGAGCGGTGTGGAGGAGAAAAAAGTGCGGCCAGTATTTGTGAGGACGCGCGTTTTCTGGAGAGGCTGGGAAATAACTCGCACTCCCAGGCGCTCGAATTCTTTCAGCGCAGTAAGTTCCGCCTCATCTTCCCACACCGTCGCCAGGGTGAGTAAATTCTCACGACAAGCGAGATGTTTGATAAGATTATACGGTCGTACCCTGATGCGGGTGGGTGTATATGGAACTATGAAGAGGATATTCAAAGTATTTTTTATAGTCAATTAATGAGATTTACCCGAATGCATCAATTCCGAGATTTGATCACAGTTCGAGATAATGAAACGAAACAACTGGCATACTGTGTGGATATCATCTGTTTCGATGCTCGTCCCTGTGGGCAGCAGGAGAACTCTTTCTATTAAGCGTTCAGTTTCCTTAAGCTGGTTTTCCGAAAATGTGGGGTTGTTCATGTAAGGCGCCATTTTATGGCAGCCAGGGTAAAAATACCTCCTGGCCAGGATATTCTCGGCCCACAACAGTTCGACAACCTGATCGCGGTGGATTCTTGTGATTGATTCGTCGATTTCCAAAACAATATATTGGTAGTTATTTCTCTCCCCTTCATCATATATGATCATGCTAACACCGGGTAGATTGTCCAACTCCCAGAGATACTGCTGGTAATTGTGGTAATTCGCCGAGATGAATTCATCCATGCTTTCCAAACCGGTTAACCCCATTGCGGCGGAAATCTCACTCATTTTTACATTGATCCCGGGGGAGATCACGTGATCGTAACCCGCAAAGCCGAAATTCGACATCAACCTGACACGATCAGCCAATTCACTGTCATTGGTGGCGACCAATCCACCTTCAAAGGTGTTTAAGAATTTTGTGGCATGGAAGCTGAATACCTCAACACTGCCGAAATTTCCGATCATCCTGTCCTGGTAGGAGCAGTTAAAGGCGTGTGCAGCGTCGAAGAAAAGGGCTAATTGGTGTTGGTCGGCTATCGTTTGAAGTTCTTCAACGGCACAGGGTCTCCCCCAGATATGCACACCCAGGATACCGGTAGTATGCGGTGTTATTAGTTCTTCCACTTTGCGGGGATTAATATTGTGTGTTTGAGGGTCAATGTCACAAAAAACCGGTGTAATCCCCTGCCATTCTAAAGCGTGCGCCGAGGCGATGAAAGTAAATGAGGGCAGAATGACTTCTCCTTGCAAGCCCAGGGCGCGAATAGCCAATTGAAGACCTAAAGTAGCGTTGCATACGGTGATGCAGTGATTTACGCCGGTGTGGTCGCATATTTCCTTTTCGAACTCGCGCACATAAGGACCCATATTTGTCAACCAGCGCTTACTTAATATGTCATCCATGCGTGCATATAAACGATCTGTGCTGCCGATGTTAGGCCGGCCCACAGTCAGTTTCTCTGAGAAACTGGATGCTCCTCCGAAAAATGCCAGATCGCGAATGCTAGCCTTGGGTTTCATCGAAATTAAGGTTCCTGATGATTCTTGCGGGTACGCCGTAAGCCATTACATTATCGGGTAGATCTTTCAAAACGACGGCTCCAGCACCAATGATACAGTTATTTCCGATACGGATATGATCATTGATCACGGCACCGATGCCAGTCCACGTCGCCTGCCCTACAGTGCTGCATCCACCAATCCGGACACCGGGTGCGATATGGGCTGCATCGTGGATTGTGCAGTCATGACCTACACTGGCACATGTATTGATGATCACTTGTTCTCCAAGTTTAGATCCAGGATTTAATACAGCTCCTGCAACAATCACGGATCCTTCTCCAATGGATACATCTCTGGCGATGATTGACCTGGGATGGATCGCGCTGGTGAATCGGAAACCCTTCGAACGTATAAGACCTGCTAGCTCAAGACGTGAACGGCATTCACCAAAACCCAATATCAAATATTCGACACCCTTTGACACCAGCTCATCCAGTTTTTCTCTTCCGCCCAGTATCGGAAATCCTAAAAATGTTTTTCCTTGACGGTCTATGTTCACATCATCCAAAAATCCTACGATTTGGAATTCATCACGTAGTTTGAGGATGTCTGTAATCACTTTTGCATGACCGGATGTGCCCCAAATCACTAATTTTGGTTTAATAATACTTTGCTCCCTATGTATTTTAAATATATCTTTGCTATTATGCTCTTTCCTTTTAATAGCATTTTCAAAAAATAGTTATAAATTATTTTTAAAAAACTCGGTGTTCACGTATTCTAATTTTGTGGATTTCTGGATACTAATTGATATAGATTACGAAATGTTGTTACTTGCTTTGCTTTATATCCAACGCGATTTATTAACAATGATAATTCCAATGCCCTTACCCAAGGTTCTGAAATTGAAGCCTTCTTGGCTTCTTGAATAACTTCATTGATATAATATAGAGGGGTTTCCCGGGGATAAACCAATTTCAATATTTCACCATCGCTTACATCATTGTCAAAACATTCTGGAAGACCAATGCCTAAAATTCGATAACTAAGGATGGTTCGCACACATTTTTCGCACTGGCAGCAATTGCTGTCCCGCTGGTCATTTCTTTCACATACGCGCAGGTACTTCAAAGCATCGGGCCAATTCAGCATGTAGCGTAATTTTTCAAATCTTGAGAATTCCGCGCCATCATGGATAATCTTGAACGAATCGCTTGATAATAAGCGATCTGTAATTGGATTGGAATGCATTGGTAGGATCAAGTGATTGTAAGGGAATGAACTACCAATAATTCCAGCTGAAAACTTGCCCTGCAAAAGCATGATGCACGAGGCCAAAATTGCGGTGCGAGCATGATGTACATCCAACCAGTCTTTCCACATGATTTCCATATTCGTTTTGACTGGTATTAAATCTACACCTACACTTTTCAACATAATCCTGGATTTGCGATAGGCGTTATTGAAGTCCTCTTCCCAACCAAGGGGAATATCAAAACCATGCACAAATAACCCCGCCTGGATATTTCTCTGTCGATTTACACCTTGACCGGTTCGATGACGCCAAATTGTGAAAGCTCCATCAACACCACCAGAGAATGCAGCAACGTGTGCTGATGTATCAGCCTGGTCCCCTTCTTTTTCTTCCTCAGTATAGATATCAATATTAGAGAATCTTTTAGGTAACCAATCAGACCAGGCTGCATTAAATTCCTCCAAATTCACAAGCAATGAAGGAGATACGGTGCCGTGGACAAATATATCGGACGAAGTTCGCATCGCCTTGAACAGGATTCCCACTACTAAAGGATCGCAGGTTCGAGTGATAGCGGATTCGTATTGATCGGGTAAACGATACCATAGTCGTGTGCGAGGAATTTCTTGACTTTCAATTGTAAAATTTACAGTGACAATGCCATTAGCTACCGATATGTCTTCTGGCCAGATATGTAAGCACTTGCTCGATGTTATCATGTTTGATCCAATAAATATGTGTGGTAGTTTTCCTCAATTTCTTAACCGAGTGAGAGTCTATTTGTTTGATTAATCCGGGAAGGAATGGATGTTAGCGCACTATCGATCTATACAAACTACGAACCCAGGGAATATTCTTTGCTCTTAATCCAATATTGTTTATTAATATGGATAATTGAAGAGCTATCACCCAAGGATCGTTAATTTTATTTAGAGCCGCTTCCCTCAAGATATCCTGGTGAAAACTTAATATTTCTGGATGTGAAACATATATTTTAATTATCTGCATATTGCTTACATCTTGTTCAAAGCAGGGTGGTAATTGAGCACCCACAGCTCGGAAGTTTAAAATCGTGCGTAAGCATTTTTCACATTTCCCACAATTTCGATAAAAATCGGCACTGGACGTGCATACACGCAAATACTGCTGCGCTTCAGGCCAGTTGGCGAGGGCACGAATCTTTTCATTCCTGCTGAAGGCTGATCCATCATAGATGATACGGAAAGAGTTACTGGAAAGAAGAACGTCGGTTAATATGCTTGTAGTATTCGGAAATGATAAGTTTCTATAATTAATCCCATTTGCCACGATACCTTCCGAATACCCATTTTTCAGAAGGGTCATCCCTGATACTACCGAAGCCATGAAACCGTAAGATAGATCTTGCCAGTCTTTCCAAAAACCTGCGATGTTTGAAGAGATTGTGATCAATGGAATTCCCAGGCCCAGACTGTTCAGCAATTTCTCGGCTTTTAAAGCAGCTCTCTTGAAGTCTTCTTTTCGATCTAACGGGATTTCGAAACCATGAAACATTAATCCAGCCTGGATATCGCATTTGTTTTTCAAACAACGACCCGTTTTATGTCTCCAGACCATGAAAGAACTATCCACGCCGCCCGAAAAAGCAGCCAAGACAGCCGATGTATTCGCTTTGGGCTGTTCGATCTCCACTTCAGATTGAATGTCTATCGCGGTGTATAACTCTGGATGCCAGAGATGCCATATGGATTGGAATTCTTGCAAGTTATCCAGGAGTGAGGGAGATACTTCGCCATGGACAAAGATGTCAGTGTTATGTCTCATGGCTGGAAACAGCATGGCGAGTAGATACGGGTCGTCGCTTCCCTGGTTGATATCCTGTTTGTATTCAACCGGCAGCCGGTACCAGAGCGATTTTCTCCCGAAATCCGGTGCTTCGATGGTCGCTTCTGCAACAAGAGTATCGTTATCCATCTTTAAAGGCTCTGGCCAGATATGGAGCTTACGGTCTCTTTTCATATATGTTTATGATCTGTGGTTTGATTGATCATCACTTCACCCCCAAGGCGAATTGCATTTTTCCTGATTCAATCTACAACACCTTATGACTTTTAATGATTGTTAATTTAGCGTGAAAGGAGGATCCCAACAACATCAAAATATTTTCATTTATTTATTACCGGCGTCCCAGGATAAAACGGACAGACCGCTTCACAGGGGGCACTTGTTTGGCGATGCATCCGATTTGATTCATCCATAAAGAGATATTGAACACCTTGACCCATGATTCGTAGATTCTCGCTTTTTTCTCAGCGGAGCGTCTCCGGCTGTATTCTCTGATCAAGAACCTTGGATAAACCAGCTTCAAGATCTGGCTATTGTTGACATCATGCTGAAAGCAAGGTGGCAAATCAAGACTCATCACAGTGATCAAATCTCCCCGAGTTCCGCATATTTTTGGGATTATTTTTGAAAAGGATGGATGATTGTCCTCAAAGTCTTTTCTATGGATTGGTAAATCGCATGGATTTCAGGGATGCCTTTAAGTTGGAGACCGAAGCGGTTCATTAATAAAGAGAGCGTAAGAGCCCAAACCCAGAACGCAGAAATGTCCGAGTTCTTCGCATCAGATAGAATATCCATGAAATAGTTAATGATGCCCTGCCTGGGATACTTAAGCCTGAGGATTTGAAAATTACTGACATCCCTTTCGAAACATGGTGGGAGACACAATCCAGCCACCCGGAAATTAAGAATGGTGCGGATGCACTTCTCGCAGCGCCCACAATTACGATCCAAATGATCGCCCGCCCAGCAAACGCGCATATTTTGGAGCGCCTCCGGCCAGTCTGCCAGCAGGTGTGCTTTTTCATTGCGGTTGAAAGCAGCACCATCGTGGATAATGCGAAAGGTGCCGCTGGATAGCAATCGATCGGTTGCCGGATTGCTCGTGGTCGGAAACTTGATCCTTCGATATGAATGGGTAGCGGCGATAAGACCTTCCGAATAACCTCTTTCAAGTAGCATCAGACCGGAGACAACGGATGTAGCGTAAGCATTAACCATATCGCGCCAGTCGATCCTGAAGGCGTAAAGATTTGTGCTGATCGTGATCAGGGGTATCCCCAGGCTGTCAAGCATCGTTTTAGCTTTATACGCCGCTCTGTCAAAAACTTCGGGCTGTCCCAGAGGTATGTCGTATCCGTGGATCATCACCCCGGCTTTCAGGTCGCGTTGTTGTCTCCCACAGTAACCATTATGATGGCGCCAGACCGTGAAGGCGCTGTCTAAACCGCCCGTAAAAGCGGTCAGGCTGGAGGGCTCATTTGTATCTGGGATCTCGCTTTCCACGTCGGCTTGGATGTCAATCAGGGTGTATAAGTCCGGATACCAGGCATTCCATACAGATTGGTATTCTTCCAGGTTGTCCAGCAGGGTTGGGGAAATTTCACCGTGGATGACCATATCCGTCTGGCGGCGCATCGCTGTAAACAGCAAGCCCACCAGGAAAGGCTCGCATCCCCTTGTGAGTGCATATTGGTATTCAAGGGGCAGCCGGTACCAGAGCGATTTTCGCCCGAAATCTGGTGATTCGACGGTCGCCCCTGCAATAATGGTATTGTTTTCAACCTTTAAAGACTCTGGCCAGATATGGAGCTTACGGTCCCTTTTCATTTTGGTCTCTGGTTCCCGGGTTGATCGATCTTGGCGCCCCCATCTGGTCGACTTGAATACCAAGTGTCAATCCTGAACACCTTTGGGCGTGGGGGCATATTACGATTTCTCGTTCATTACGGACCGCAATTTTGTAGAAACGATGATTTGCTCGATGATCCAGTACATGCTGCACGCCGCGAAAACCAGACCAAAAGCTTATATCCCATCTCTTTCGCCTGCAAATACCTTTCGGCGCGCAACTTGTTCACCCTGACGTAACCAAAGGAGATCATCATCTTATGATCACCAGGCGGTTATTTGGCTTCGACTTCATCAAGGGGGATTACCGGCAGATCAAACAGAGTATCCTCTTTAATGAACTTGCGATCAATCGTAAAAGCGAACACCTCAAAGTCGATTGTCTCAGATAAATAAGAATAAAGGACAGATGCAACAGCACTGTTACCAAACAAGATAACTTTACCCATTATTTTTCCTCAGGTACGCTGTTTACCAATATTACTTTTTTCCGAGCGCTACCTCCATTACTTTAGCAATGACCTCTTGCCTGGTTGTTCGAGTAATTAGCTCGTATGCATTATCTACAATCTTCTGTCTTTCAAGATCATGGGCAAGATAATAACAAATACAATCGACTATTTGATTAATGGGTGCTTCAACCAAATGTTCACCGGATACAAACGAGGTGTGCGACAACATCGGCTCTGTAACGATCATGGCACGATTGAGGGAGGCGAGATGAAAGCGCATTGCATTATTATCCCATTCAGTCCGTAATAAATTTAACACGATTTTCGTCCGGTTCAATAATATCGTCCGTTCCTGACCAAAGACGTAAGGGTGATGTTCGCCGTCAACCATCATCAAATCCAAATTACGTTTTTGTAGTTCGCTGCTGATGGCGTTCAACAATCTTCTTCGGCGAGCGGTGGCAATCTTGCCAATCCAGAGGACAGGGATATCACGCTCCATATTTAGGTCAGCCCCCCAATCTGGATAATAACTCGGCCCCTCCGGATTAAAGGGCGCAAAGTCTCTTTGCCTCAGAAAATTAGCAATCCAGGGTGAGGAAACAACCAGCAAAGAGAGCACATCTGCATCTCGAAGCCAATAAAGATCCCCGTAATACCTGAAGCGAAAGAATTTTTGTGTACTCCAACGCAACGAAGGACGACAACGCCAAACGCCTGAAGCGACTTGATGGTAGGCTATTCTCTCTAAACGTGAGCGCAGCCGACTTAGACCATATCGGAACCATTCTGGTAATGCAGGATCTGGTAGCTGTTCAGTGATCCACCAAATCAATTTTGGACGTTCAGATTTTGGGTACTCTAATAACTGGTTGGATAAAGGCACCATGCTGCCCCAGGGTGCGTGAAGGAAGACGGCATCCAATTGAGAGGGCACTTTATCATCGAAAAGGAAATCAACAATCTCATATCCTAGATTTTCGATAATCTTGGAGTATTGCTTGGAGACTCCATCACCTTTTTCCCAAAAAATGACACCTACTCTGCTCATCCTCTCCTCAGGAACGATATTAGATATCTCCCAGGAACCGTAATTTCTCTTTGATTGTCTCCCCATCTTGAGTGGTTTCGGCGCCTGTCTTTCCCTTCTTTAATTTGTCGATGAACAAGGCCTGTTCTGTTATAGTTACCCTTTTATAAAACTCTGTCAACGAAGACTCTATCTTTATAAGTTTCGATTACCTTCGAAAACAATACAGCAGTAAGCAAAGAATCTCCGCCCAAATTGGAAAATATATTATCTACACCAACCTGTTCGAGGTTTAATTCCTCAGCCCATATCTGGGCGCCGCACAGGTGCTCGACGTGGATGATATCCCAGTAGTTAGGGTTAGAGGTCAGCAGTTCACTCAACTGTCCGGCGAGGGCTGGCTGCCAACTGTAGCGCGCCTGGAGCGGTGTGGAACTGAAAAATGTGCGGCCAGTATTTGCCAGGACACGTGTTTTCTGAAGAGGTTGGGATATAACCTGGACTCCCAGACGCTCGAATTCTTTCAGCGTGGCAAGTTCCGCCTCGTCTTCCCACACCATCGCCAGGGTGATTGAATTCTCACGTTGGGCGAGATATTTGATGAGATTATGAGGTCGTACCCTAATGCGGGTTGGGGTGTAAGGAACTATGAAGAGGATGTGCATTGGGAAGAAGGGATTTGGGAATATAAATTATGGAGCAGGGGAGGGCGAGGAAGTGTGTTCATGCCGCTTGAGGGCTGGCTTCTTGTCCGGAGAAAATCTTTTGGTACAGCCAGTACAAACCACGCGCTGCAAAAATAAGCCCAACAGCATCAACCGGCAGGCGGTAGCGGATCAAAGCCCAGGAGAGCAAATGAATGGCAGAATAAACAGCCATAAACAGAAGCAGAAGCACCCCTGGAGCAGCCCAAATATGCTTCTTATGCACATCTTGAATCCAGATCGCTATCCCCAGGATAATAAAGGGCACCGCCAATCCAAAGGATAAAACCCTTGTGAGATTGCTGGGAAGGCTGGAAGCGGCAGAGGGCCAGAACATGAAATAAGCCGGGATGCGAGTGATCGATAGTTTGACAAATCGGAGCGGATCACTGGTGATGAAGCCGACCCCTAGCTTGAGCAGGGCGTGATCCAGGGCGGCTTCGTTCAGATTGCGCAGTTCTTGGGGGATCAACGCCTGGTAGCCGCCCATTTTAGGGGTCAAGATCGGCACAAAGCGATCCCCGTATACCGGGTGGTTACCCCAGAAAAAAGCGAAACCGGCGTTGGTGTTCAGCAGCACAAATTGACCGAATTGGTTGTAATTGTAGACCGTAACCGGGGCGATCAGAAGGATCAGTACGGCGGCGCAAATAAGTCCGCCGCGCAGAAGCTCGGTAAAAGCTATATGGGTTGAAGATCCTCTTTTAGTGGAGCGGAGAAACACCCACAGCAGCCAAACAAACAGCAAGGGGATAAACAGGAGGAAAACCTGGCGCAGTAGAACGGTGAATCCGATCGCCAAACCTAATTCGATCCACAATCTGGGTTTTATGTTGGTTTTTTGCTCGTGTTCTATTGCAGCCTGGTTCTGGATACGCAGAGCACAATCCAGGGTCCATAAGATGCCAATTATATAGAAGGTCTCGGTCATCAGGGCAGCCGCGTAGTAAATGAAGTAGCCGTAAAGAACCGTCCAGGCGGCCGCGATTAGAGATACGGTTCCAACGTCTGGAATGCCAGCGGAGCAGGGATGAAACACCTGTTTGGCGATGCGGTAGGCAAACAGGGGAATTAATATGCCGCCCAGAACGGCTTGAATTATCCTGGCGACCAGCGGGTGGATGCCAATGACGGCATATATACCAGCCAGGAAAAGGGTATACAGGTAAGACCAGTGGGCGGTTGGCTCACCGGCAGCGGTGTATGGCCACCATATGCGGCTGAAAGTAAATCCGTGACCACCAACAAGGCGGGCGGCGAGGGTGTGGTAGGAGACCTGGTCGGCAATTCCGGGGAGCACAAGAACCCTATCACCAATCAAAAAAGATACGATCACGCGCAGTAAAACGGATGTTGCCAGAATGAGCGCCAACCACATCCAGCTTGAAAAATTTTGAAATATACTATTTCTCATTATGCATTGATGCAAAAACGGGTGAATCCCATCGGACTATTCGGATAAACTCAAAGGCTGCGAACATAAAAATTGCTGGTACCGCAGGTAAAGCTACCCTGGATCCACCAAAGAATATCAATGCGGTTCCTAGATACAAGGTAATTACTGCAATAAGCATAACGCCTGGAACTAATTTCCAACTTTTTATTAATCCCCAAGCAGCTAATATCAAAAAAAGTAAGTAGATAGTATTAATTACCCAAGACCACTTCCCGAAAGGATTTGTCCTTGTTTCGAATTCGATAGGAGAAAAGAATCTCACTACTTTTTGAAAAAAATTATTAATTGAATCTTGGGGATCCGATCGTATCCAATCCAATGCTCGTTTTCTTAACTCTTGATCAGAAGACAATTCCGAATAACCCTCCAATGGCTTTACCCAAGCGGCTCCCCCATCTGATTGTGGATTATTTCCGGCGTAGAAATTTGACCCAGCGCTTGTTGTTAAAATGACAAGTTGGTGATTATTGATCGAATTGCGTATCGACCAAGGCAAGATGATAATCAGGAGTACTATTTGTGAAGCTAAGAGCAATTTATATTTTTCAAGTGACCAATGGGCGAAAATTCCCCAGATCGCTATAAAAATGGGGAAAATAAAGAGTTCTGGACGAAGGTAAGTTCCAATTCCCCAAACTACACCAGCCACAATTGCATACATGATTTTTTGCTTGATCATAGCTAATAATATGATAGAAATTCCAGTCCAGAGGAGAAAGATGTAGATTGTTTCAGTATAAATCCAAGCGGTCATATATATTAGAAGAGGGTGAACTGCAACCCCGAGGGATGCAAGAGAAGCAACTTTCCATCCACCAAGTTGCTTTCCAATATAATAAACCGGCAAACAGGTCAATGCACCAATAATCGCTTGAAGTAAACGGATTATAAGCAGATTTTCACCGAAACCCCAAAATACCGCGGCCAAGATAATTGGATACCCGGGCATGCGGTAGGAAGTAGGCTGCTGGCAATCCCATGATAAGCCGCACCCTTTAATCAAATTCTGGGCTAATAAGTGATATCCAGAAGCGTCGCCATGAAGGGGATTATCCTTTGTGATTGGATCCAGGGAGGGGGAAGAACACACCCACAAAACGCGCAGAGACATTGCGATTACAAAAATAATTATAAATATGTATAAATCAGGAAATTTATTCTGAGATGACATGTATAAATGTTTTGATGTTCGTTTATTTGTTAGAATTGATATGTCTGGGTGTGCGTTCCCACACCACTTCACGTTTGAAAAACCGGGATGTTATGCCCAGCCAGGTACGCCACAGGATGAATACTGGTCCGGTCAGTATGACCAGGAATGCTCGCAGGGAGGCGCGTTCGAAAGCCAGGCATAATAATGGATAAATAAACAGCAGGAAGAGAAGTGCGGTCCAGGTGAGTGGAAGCCAGGACCACATCCAGCCCTGGAAGATCCACGTCAGGAGTGTAATTAATCCGGTTATGAGTGTTAGAGTGGAGTAGGAGGGTAGGAATGCCTGCAGGGCGCCGTCGATTAAAGCCGGGTCGCGGCTTTTTATTCCCGATATGAGCATTTTACGTGCCCATTTCCTGCTGGCTTGATAGGTCCCGACTAGCCAACGGGCGCGTTGGATGCCGGCTGCATGCCAATTAACAGGCGCATAACCCTTGCCTATGGCGGCAGGTTCGTAATCAATATAAATTCCTTCCAACAGCAGTCGCTGGCGCAGGGCGTAATCCTCGGTTAATCCCTTGCCCCATCCGAACCAGCGCAGCACACCGGACTGGAAGCAGATCGAATCTCCCATGTTCTTGGCAGAAAGCCCCAGGTTGGTGCGTCCCAGGTTCTGGCAGCGGTTGTCGATCAGGAACATAGACCACGCCAGGGCTGGAAACCAGCCATCTTGCGGATTGCGGATCACATAATTGCCCTGAACAACCTGGACGCCGGTTGACAAACGGGCACTCATGACATCAAAAAATGATGGCTGAACCTGGGTATCGGCGTCAAACACCGCAACCGCCTGGTAGCCGGTTTTCTTTTCGAAAATGCGCATCAACAGCCAGCTCAGCGCCCTCCCTTTGCCGCTTCTCTCACCTTCGTCAAGTTCAAAACAAACCGCTCCAGCCTCCCTGGCAAGCTCGGCGGTATCATCGTTGCAGTGATCGGCTACCACGAATACGTCCAAAAGGTGCTTGGGATATCCAGCCGCTAAGATCGTTTCTACGGTGTTCCCTATAACGCGGGCTTCATTATGAGCGGGGATGACTGCCGCGAAGCGCAGGGGTGGGATATTCGATTTCTGGGGGTCTGTTTTCCGGAGACTGGCAATGGCTAGTAGGTATAGATATGCGCTGTCGAGCAAGGCCAGGACCAAGATGCAAGCGAAAATGATGGAGATTATTGTAAACAATTGCGTATCCAAGTTTAGTTCATCTCAGAGGGTTTTTTACCTTATAGAGCGCTGAGGATTAGAATACTCTGCGATCTACCCGGTTTCTAAGTGGATTGCTTCGTCGGGCATCTAAAAAACAGATGCTTACTCCTAAAGACACCCCCATGTCTGTCACTGCGAGCGAAGCGTGGCAGTCTCAGGGATTAGACGGCAATTAAGAACCCTGGGCAACAAAGAACTGTAGCACTTAGAAAGAATAAACTTGATCCCAGTCTTTATAGATCACACGCCAGTTATAAGTGTCTTGGACCGTTTTTCTACCGGAAGACCCCAGTTGACTTGCCAGATCGTCGTCGCGCAGGATGCGAACGATTGCCTGCGCAAAACCAGCCGGGGTATCGGCGATTAAAATGTTACCCCCAGCTTTGATTTTGATGCCCTCGGCTCCAATTGAGGTCGAAACGACGGGCAGACCATGTGCCCAGGCATCCAGGATTTTAACGCGCATCCCGCCCCCGGATAAGAGCGGCACCACAAAAACCCGGCATCCACCCCAAATAGGTTCGACATCCTCGACGTAACCAGGCAGCGATAGACCGCATGTTTTTTGCAAATCGGTAGGAGAATCTTTGCCAACTGCGAGCAGTTCGGCAGCGGGAATCTGTTCCCTGACGATGGACAGCACATTATGCGCCATCCAGCGCAGCCCTTCAGCGTTGGGCGGCCAGTGCATGCCTCCCAAAAAAAGTATGCGATCGCTTTTAGGAAGTGGGAGAACTGGATTATACATCTGGGGTTCAATGCAGATGGGGATGATGGTTGTTTTGAGCGGATTATTTTGGATGGAAGACTGATAGCTTTCGACGGCTTTCAAATCATCACCCGACACCCAGACAACGCGATCGAATTGATCGCAAACCTGGGCTTCGTAGAGTGCCATCAGTCGGGCTTCGCGTTTTAATAACATTCGAATCAGGGGATTGGCAGAATTTTGGGCCATGCGCGCTGGAATGAGATGCACGGCGTTGTGCTGGTCGAGGATCAAGCCGGGTTGGTATCCGCGTTGCTCGGCGCTCTTACGGGCATAAAGTGCATAAGCAGCCATCCAGAGCTGGTCGGCATGAACGGCGTCAAATCGTTCTTCAGAAATAATACCCCGCAGCGTTGCTTCCATCCTTGGAACCCTGTCACGAGTGATCAGGAAGGGCATGTCGCTCAACAGACTTTTTGAGTAGGCACTTGCGTCTCTCCATACAGAGCGGTTAATCGGCACAGTCACAACGCGTTGGCAGTAGTTTTGCAAATGCTCTACAGCGTCTAGCGGGTCGGAGGGGCGAATAAAGGTCACCAGGGTGATGGTGTGCTGCCTGGCGAGATAACGCAGGACATAATATGCGCGGATCTTTGGACCGGCGTCTATTGGATAAGGGAGTACCTGGGTCAGGAACAGGATTTTTTGCACGTGAGCGGTGATTACATTCTTTCCACTTTTGTTTTCATAGAATATCCCGAACTTTTTTACCATTGAAAGTGCTGAGTTCACGGAGACATTTTAAAAAAAATCTATGCGAGCTCTGTGGACTCCGTGGTAGATTTCCATACTGATCCAAAAGTAGTCCAGTCGGATTTAGTTTATATTTTTTCTTTTTTGGTGAAAGCTTTCGTATCACTCAGAAATCAGGGAGGGCAGTGATCAACTTCCTGTATTGGATGGATTTGGATGACAAACTATGATTTTGAAGAGCCGGAAACTTTCCTAATACCCATCCGGGAATACAGCGCGTCAGAGATACGATATATAACAACACTTTATAGGACACCACAGCGCTGCTTCCATAATGTTTGCGAAAGAATTTGACCTTATTGCGATATAGTTCCAGGAACATCTCATCAGGAATTTGTTTTGTGCTTTGACTCTCATGGTGGGTGATCACAGCTTTGGGGAGCCAGTGAATTTGCCAACCGGCTTTTCGAATACGTGCACACAGGTCGAAGTCCTCCGAAAAGACAAAAAACTGCTCATCAAATAAACCAAGATTTTGTACGATTTCACGGCGCAGCATAATGCAAACGCCCATAAGGATATCGACAACTCGAGGAGACTCAGAATCTAAAATTGAGGTTGAATAACTTCCGTAAGGGACTATTTGATCCAGGTGGAAAAGCCGCCAGGTTTCTCGCAGGAGCGTCGGCTGAGGGTAAATTGAAATCTGGACCGAACCATCCGGGTTCAGGACAAGCGGTCCAACAGCGCCAACATCACTATGTAGGTTTAAATATGCGAGCATGGTTTGGATGGCGGAGGGCTGAAGCACGGTGTCAGGATTTAAAAGTAGTAAGTATTTACCCTGAGCCACGGCGGCAGCCTGGTTGTTGGCGCGTGCAAAGCCAACGTTGTCTTGATTTTCGATCAGATTTACCCAGCGGAAACTGGAGCGCACAGTCTCTGCACTGCCTTCGCTTGAAGCGTTGTCGACCACGAATGTTTCCGCTTGCAGGGCGGTCGCCGCGCACAGATTTTCTTGAATTGAATTCAAACAATCGACAAGCAGATCGCGGGTGTTCCAATTGACGATAATTATCGAGAGATCCATACGTTAATTACCGTTAGTTTCAGGGCGAATCCGCTCGTTCTAGTGAATCATTAATAATCTGCCCCAATGCCACTAAACCCCCCAGGAAAATCCAGCCCAAAACGCTGGCGCGAAAACCGGCTAAACCTATGTTGTAAACAAAAGGGATGATCCAATCGGCAAGCATACCAGCGGCAAGTGTTCCGGCTAATCCACCCAAGGCGCCGTAAACATAAGCGCGGGGGAAACCTTCGGACGCGATTTTTCGAAGCGATAATCCGAGTTTACCGACTTGCCACACAAACCAGATGAAGCAGGCAAAACCGATTAACCCAACCTGGGCAATCAGATCTATATATTGGTTGTGGGAATTGAAATTCACGAAATATCCCATTAGCGAATAGATGGGGGTATAGAAATAATAATTGGCTGGACCAAGCCCGAGCATCGGGTTCACTTTGACAAGATCAATAACGATTTCCCAGGCTGCCAGACGGGTGATATAGCTGTATTCTTCGAGGCTCAATATGTTCGCAATGATTTTCTGGTAATTAAGCAGGAATACGACCCCAATCAATAAGATAACCACGGCTCCAAGGCGCGGTTTCCAGAGAATTAATATGGATAAAATGGCTATCAAAGGAGGAAGCCAGCCGGATGCCCAGGCGCGGGTCTGAAAAAGGCTGATATAAAAAGCCCCGATCACCAGTAGGATGAGAAGCAACCTTAATCGATGATCTAATTTCTTGTTAAAAATCGCCTGGCTGAGGGACAAAGCTACAAGCCAGATCCAGAACAGACTGCCGGTGGCTCCGTGAGGAAAGAGATTTGTGATAGCGCTGCCGTAGACTGGGATCAAGCGTCCCAAAATGTACAGACCCCCGAGAGCGATAAAAATCCAGGTCAGCCACTCCAACCAGCGAAGGTCGCGTATTTGGTTCGCCACCAGCAGGAAAGCGCCAGCGGAAAGCCAGAATATGGCCAGCCCCCCCAATTGGGATCTTAAAGGCGCTTTCGGTAAAGCGTCGAACCAGGGCAGTTGTCCCATCAAAAAGGCAAGCAGAGCCGTCAAACACAGCAGCAGCAGCGGGAGCACGACTTGCATCGGGCGCAGGGTTATGCTGCGTTGGATTACCAGCATATCCAGGAACCAGAGCCCGATCAATACCGGCAGGAGCAAGATAGCGATGTTTAAATCAGTTTGGGTGCCGGTGCCGAGACCGAAGGGGATCAAGAGAGCGCCGGTAAGCAGGGCGACCAATCCTACAGACGGCCAACGCAGGAATATCAGTGTGGTAATTCCTGCTAAAGGCAGCAATATGAACCTGGTGGAGGGTCGTCTTCCAAAATAGAGACTGGCGAGCAAAACGCAAGCGATCACCGCCAGACGCAAGAGGAATTGAGAGCGCGCCTCCAGCCAGCCTAGAATTTGTAGATAGCTGTTTTCAAGGCGATACATAATGTTGTTATTGAGGAGGTTCATTTCATTCAGAGCCAAAGCGCCCGTATGCGCGCAAGCCCTGGCGGAATCCGCGATAAATATAGGCGCCAATGATCCAGCGATAGAGTGGTCGAAGCATTATAGGGTTTTGGGGATATGCCTCAATGATTTTGGTTAATAATTTCATCAATCCAATGGAGATACCGGTTGATACGATTTTCCGGAATAATTTTCGGATCATCATACTACTTTTATCACTCCGCCAGTTTATTGGTTCTTTATCATCAAGCATTGGTATGTATTCGCTCAATTCAGGATAACTAATCAATAGGGGTACGGCCCACTGGCTGACCTGCTCGGCTCTATTACATGCTGTTTTTAAATTCTGAACTGCATAATCTCTGTGAATAATCCTTGCTTTATCTACAGTGAGAAATTCATATCCAATTTGTGATGACCTGTATGCGAACTCAAGATCAGACCAAATTCCTCCCTTGTGACTTACATCTGGTGGAAGGACTTCCTTCCAACCCCCAATAGCTAAAAAATCGCTGCGTAAAATGCCTAAATTATTACTTGAAAATAGTCCAATATCATTTCCCGAATCCTTCACATATCTGTTTATCGTTTCTGTAAAAACTGAAGATTGAGACTGCCACGGTAAATATTTACCTCTTGTGATTAATTGTTTCCGGCGATCATGCGCTTCAGCAATAGACTGAAGATATTCCGGCATTAAAGTCATATCATCATCGAGAAAAATGATTAAATCACCAGTGGCAAATTTAACCCCACAATTGCGTGAAAATACGCCGCCCTTATTCGATTGAAAAAAGTATCGCAGTGTAAAGGAAAATTTAAGTGAATTGATTTCTTCCGTACCATCTTCTGAGCCATCGTCAATAACGATTGTTTCGAAATATTGGCTGGAAAAATCTTGATCATTAAGTGAAGTAAGGGTTTCAATCAGTGATTTTTTACGGTTGTAGGTAGGTATGATAATACTGACATTCATCTTTGAAATAGGTTCCAATTTTTCATTAAAATGGAATACACTTTCGGATCTATTTTTCCAAATCTCCCGCCCAGGAAATCGCGGATCGCATAGATGTTAGCAGCCCTCTTTTTCCGGAAAGTGTCCGAGTGATATTTCTTATAAAATGTCCAGGCTGCGATCGTTCGCAAGGTCCTGATCAATATTTTTGCCGATGCGAAAATTTTTAAAGTACCGGGTGTGTGAGTCCAGAAGAACCGCAGTTCGTTTCTGGTCATGTAATAAGTTGTGGATGGCGATCCGATCCCCATCGCAGCGGAGACCTTGTGCCACATGGCTGCATAAGGGACATACACGATACGAAACCCCGACTTTCGCGCCCGGACATTCATATCCAGGTCGTCGAAATTAATAAAATAATCCGAATCCATGAGACCGATACTTTCAAATACCTCGCGCTTGACCAGGATTGCGCAGGTATCGATGTAATCGACCTCCCTGGTTGGAGCATTGTCGAGTTTATCCCGTTGTATGGTTTTACCCATGTCTTTCCGGATAACCCGGGCGCCTCGCCAATCGATCCGGTTCACCGCTCCCCAGATCATATCGTGCGGCTCAGCATAATACATCGTCGGTCCAACCATGCCAGTTCGTTCGTTTCTCCCGAGTACCTCCACGAGTTTGCCCAGCATGCGGGGATCCACCTCGGTATCATTATTCAGCAGGAAGATATAATCAGCGGATTGGTCCAGGGCGAATTCGATCCCCAGATTATTGCCGCCCGAATATCCCAGATTCTCACCTGCTTCAATAAAGCTCACCCAGGGAAAGTCCTTTCTCAAGGCCTGAATTGAATCGTCGCTGGACCCGTTATCGACGATAACCACCCGGAAATTGGGATAATCCTGGCGTTGCAAGGACACCAGGCATTCGGAGGTTAATTTTGCCTGGTTCCAGTTGATAATAACAAAATAGACCAACGGATAGGCAGATTCCTTTCCTCTGCCTGCCTCATAAGGCACGGTGCTGTCGCTCCAGTTCCAAAATGTCGTCGTAAGTTCCCAGGTCCACGTAGCTACCGTTCTGGATTGGAACACCTTGCACGTGCATCCCGTTGTCTATCGCAAGGTTCATTATTGACGCAAAGTCCATTAAACCATTATCATACGTACAAGTGCGCAGGTGTTCAGTGAAGGTGGTGCTCCATATCATGCAAGCCCAACCGAAAGGCAAGTCGGTCTGTTTGGGTTTATCGATAATGCGCAGCACCCGCTTACGGCTATCCAATTGCACTACGCCAGATTTTTCCGGTCTGGTAATTGGGAATAAACCCAGCGCCAGGTCTATGTTGGGTTGTAAAGACTCCAGGATTTGTGAAAAGGCGTCAGGTGGGTTTAAAATTGTGTCTGGCATTCCGAAGCAGATTGTTTTACCGTGCGTTAGGTGGTAAGCAGTGTCCAGGGCGTGCGCCAAGCCTGGAGAAGTGGACAGGGTCTCCTTCTCCAAATGCTCCTGCACCACATAGCTGATGTGGCAGTCAAAACGGTTGCCGTTGCCAAAATACCCGATCAACTGGTGCTTGGTCTCGTTAATAACAAAGATGATATGACGAATACCGGCTGCGACCATGTTTTCCAGCACATACTGCGCCACAGGTTTATAACGGTTTGCTCGAATAATGGGGTAAAGTTCTTTTGGGTAAGGTAATCCTAAGCGCAGACCTTTCCCAGCGGCAGGGATTAAACCTATCAAATCATCCATCAAATCATTCCTTTGTCCTACTAGTTTCTGTATCGACGTTTGATGTTCTTTGAATATAGTTCTCTAATTTGCTGATAGCGAGGTCCCAAGTCCATTCTTTTTCAACATAAGACCTGGATTGGCTTCCAAGATTTTCAATGAGTAAGGGATCATTTAAGAAACGCTGGATAAGCTCAGCAAATTGGCCTGGATCTCGATCTCCAAGGAAGCCAGTAACACCATCGATCACAGTTTCGCGCACCCCACCTTCTCGAATACCCACAACGGGTGTGCCGCAAGCCATTGATTCCAAAGGAACCAGTCCAAAAGGCTCCATCACGGGAGCATAAACCGTACATATAGCTTGGTTGTAAAGCAGAACCAGCTCATGGTCAGAGACGAGCTCTTCGATTTGAATTTTAACCTTAAGCTGTGACGCCATATCTTCCAGATAATGCATTTCTTCGGATAAACTTACGTTTGCAACGATCATCAAAAAAGGTCGGTTATCCAAAGGAATATGAGAGAGGCTTTCAATGATGAAATCATATCCCTTGTAAGGACTGACTGCACCAACTGATAAGATAAAGTCTTTGCGTTCCAGATTTAATGGTTTAAAACGTTCCAAATCCACACCGTGATAGCATACGTCCGGCATGTTACCGTATAAACGATACATACTCTCCCGGTTGAAATAAGAATTCGTGATCACCCTGGTAGCTGCGTTCATGCTGGATTGGTCTTGATGCTCTAAAAGTCTTCTATAGCCGTACATCAGAGGATCGATTAAATCCAAGTATGAGCGAAATCCATCGTGTTTTTGATAAGGACGCATTATCTTGGGCTCGTGAATCCAGCGCACAGGATCTTGGCGGTAATAAAGAGAGGGAATCTTTATATATTGCAGAATTATAGGTGAAAAAGTGAACATACAAGGATGAACAAAAACCAGATCATACTCCCCATTATTGATCCTATTTGCCATGGCTCTCATTACCCGGTGAAGGCGGAATATATCCAGAATACGAACAGCCTGATTCAATCGTCCAAACGGGCTCCCAAATAACCTCCCTGGCTTGAAAGGGGGCGTATAAATTCTTCCCACAAGCGAGCTGATGTCTGTAAAACCAATATCAGCGGTGCTCAAGGTAAATAAATCAAAATGGTGATATTTTCTTAAGCGGCTAACTTGTTCATACACTGTGCGTTTTGCACCACCTGAAGGAAGGTTATGAAAAAGTGCGATATCCATTGATGCTACACTTAATTATTAATCCAGCCAAGTTGGTTCACCTAAAGGAACTAATGGTAAATTTGCTGTCTTACCGTTTAATATTGCACGATAAGTATTTTCAAATTGCTCCGCATGCGAGTGCACGTCGAACCTTTTTGCGATCTCCGGTCCTTTACTTCCCATCTGAATTCTGATCCCTGGATTTCGACACAGATAGATTAACGCTTGGGCCAATGCCTCAGGATTCCTTGGGGGGAGCAAAATTCCATCCTCTTCTGATTGTATAATTTCTGGTATCCCCCCCGTATTTGAAGCTACTACAGTGATACGAGCGGCTAATCCTTCAACTACAACGCGCCCAAATGGTTCTTTCCAAGAGGGGACGGTTAGTATATCAAGAGCAGACATTATATTTGGGATATCCGGGCGAAAGCCACAAAATATAAATCTTTTATTTAGATTGAGATTATCTAATAATTTTTGTAAAGATGGTAAAAATTCCTTGTTTATTGAAATGGCATCGTCCCCCACAACAAAAAATTTTGTATTTGGGCAACTCTTTACAACCATTGCCGCGGCTTCTATGAATTCTTTATGTCCTTTATGAGGTAAAATTTGCCCCACCAATCCGATAGCGATATCGTCTTGTGAAAGATGCCATTCTTTACGGAGTTCCGATCTGGAAGAATCGGGTATTTTAAAAAAATTTTCCATATCAAAACATGCATAAATAACCTGGATTTTTTCAGGCTTCATTCCAGATGATACACAGTGGCGGGCAGTTGCCTGAGAATTAGCAATAATCCTGGCGCATTTATTAAGATAATTTACGTATTTAGGTGAGTGCCAAGCGCGGGTCATATCACGTATGTAGCATAAAACCGGAACTCGGGTAAAAAAAGCGGAGATCCAGGCATGGGGAATGGCAGCGTCACAGTTAACATGTATAAGAGATATTTGGTGGCGTTTTATAATTCGAATGATGTTGAATATTGAATTCCAATAGATCCACGGTCGTTTTCGGCTAAAAAAAGGAAAAGGGGAATAAAAAACTGGAATACAGGATTGAATGAACCTGTTTGACAATTGACCAATACCTGATGTTAATAAGTAGGGGGAGAATTCTTTTTGATCTAGATGGGTAGCTAATTCAACAAGACTTAGTTCAGCCCCACCGACCCCAGTAACGCTGTTTATATACAGGATGGGATGAATTACAGACAATCGTGACCTTTTTTGGGATAATTGAATTGAAATGAAAATTGATATTTTATATTAGTAATTAATCGCTTCGATGTATCTAATGATGTCTTGCTTTCTTTCTTCTAGATTAAACTTCTCCACCACGATATCACGCATCGCTGCTTTTAGCTGATGCTTTGTTTCCTCATCTTCATTGACATAGGTGATTATTTTTTCTATAAGTTGATTTTCGGAATAATAGATATTGCTTTGCGGGAGGACTTCTTCGACGCCATCCCAGGCGTGCGATAAGCAATAACAACCTGTCGCCATTGCCTCTAATAATGCGACCTGCAGACCCTCGGAGCAACTATGAGTGACGAAGATATCAAGTTGTTCAAACCAACTTGGTGGGTCTTTCACAAAACCCGAAAATGTAACGTATGGTTCCAGTTGCAGCCTTTTTACTAACAAATGAACTTCGTGTTCATAACGATTGTAACGCGATTCTGTACAAGATCCACCGATTACCAATCTCAAATCGTATCCAAGTTCCCGCAATTCATTGAGGACAATAATTAAATCATAGATACGCTTGTGGGGCACGATACGGCTGAGTGTGCCTATAACCCCCTGGAATTTACAGGTATTAGGTCTGAAGCGATCAAGACGTACACCATTGTGGGTGACAGTGGTGCGACCTTCCATCGTTGGAAAATACTCAAGGAATTTTCTTTGCATCGCGTGACTCACAAAAATCACCAAATCAACATTTTCCCAATTTGCCTGCGGAGCGAAATCCCACAATTCGTGTGAATGCAGGCGGGTTGCGATTATTGAGGATTTTGGTAAGTGCGTTGCGGTAACGAACTGATGTTCACTCCATTCGAAAAATGTAACATCGTTATTCTGCATAAACTTATATAAATCATGCCGGAGAAGAAATCGGTTGATTCGGTTGGACATCCATTGGTAAGGCCAATTCCTTTGTTTAAATATCGATGTTTGATAAATTCTATTAAACTCGGAATAGATATCTTGGAAATGAAGCCAGTAATCTTGAGCAACAACAACACCAATACGCATGACTTAGCGTCTAAATTTTGATTGAGATTTGATTAATAATACGATCATAATTAATATGCCAACCGACAAGGAACCGGCAGCAAGCGGCATCCAAGGGTCTGAAAGGATTGAAGGTTCTTGGTTTATTTGTTGTATTGAACTATTTTCCGGCTGTTGTTCATTTATACTAATATCTGAATGTTCTTTTTCACTAATTGTACCTTCATCAATATCAATTGATGAAACGTTTAAAGGTTCAATTATTTGCGGAGATATCCAGGGTGCATCGGATTGTGCTCTTGAGTACCATATACCATATTCACCTTGTTTGTATGAAAACCATACCAGATTCAATAAGTTTCCCTCAGAAACTGCTAGAGAAGGACCTTCACCACCATAATGATCTTTTGAAACCAGCTGTGGTTCAAGCCATTTGTCGGTTCCCCATATACTATGAAAAACCTGGGGTTCCCCACTTTCTGGCGAATTTGCAGCCGTGATGAGATGGAGAATGCTTGCGCTGTCTGTAGCCATAACAGGCCAACGGGTTCGTCCACTATAGCCAGTGAAAATGCGTTCAATTGTTTTCCAGGTCTTACCACCATCCTGAGACCAGGCATGCCCTCGACCTACATTCGTCCCTGCGGGATTATCCCATACAACATGGACACCCCCACTACCGTCAAAGCCAATATTTGGTAAATTATCGCCTTCCATTACTTCCAGTGTGGTATTCCATGTTTCACCCTTATCTTCCGACCTGGCGTAAGCAATTCCGATGGGATTCCAATTGTTGCTCCCTGCTGACATTCCCCAGGCAACATGAATAACATTTTTTTCGTCAACTTCAATGCGCACATTGCCACTGGAATGTTCATAATCTGGCGCTTGCCAGATTTTATTTGGAATACTCCATTCTTGTCCCTCATCGGATGAATGAGTGTAATAGATTCCATCACGGTCTAGTATATATACTATATGCAATGTTCCATCTAAACCGATTGCGAGATCGGAAAAGTATGCATTTTCTGCTATTGATATTGTTTTCCAAGATTTCAGCTTCCCGGCTTCAAGTACGTGTGCACTTGCGTATAAAATATTTGGGCGTCCCACCCAAAGGACATGCAACCGGTCATTTTTATCTATTCTCAATCGGGTGACTCTGGCTTGACCGTTGTCTTTTGCTACAAAAATATCGACGGGCAAACTCCAATCTCCATAGGAATTTGTAGCATAATATATTGTATCAAGATTAAGATCCTCTTCTTTCAACTCTTGATCGTTTTGACTCCATACTACATGCAAATTTCCTGCCGAATCAGATACCATAAAAGGGGTATGCGCAAACTTTTCCGAATTTGAAATCTTTTCTTGATCACTCCAGTTTGTGCGTGTGGTAGATTGTGCAAAGGAATTATCTGTAATATTAAGTTGTGGAATAAGTATAGAAATTATTAGAATCACTAAACAATTAAAAAGGTATCGAATTTTGAATTTCAATAATCTCATTGTCGCCAATGTCTAAATATTGATTTAATCAGGATTTTTAAAGCACCTCGATTTTTCAGATTACGAGGATTGTAATAATAGCTTTTTATTATCTCCCAGGGAACTTTGCGATAACGTTGTTGTGAATAATATAAAAATGCTGTGTCCATGTGTATTGCTGAAAATAATGTTCGATAGTATTTCGTTTTTATGAACTCAAGGTTACCAGGAAGATGATTTAAGATATTGTTCAAGTGGAGAAATCTATCATAAACTCTTGGTTCCAAAATCCAATTCCTTATCGTTTCGAGCAATTGCGGTAATTCTTTACTTAATAAAATTGGATTAGATATTAACGCTTCTGAAAAGAAATATTTTGCACGTTCAAAATCGTTCGCCTTATATGCGGCATTCGTGATTTGAAGGTATGCGTTTGAATAGGCTTTTACTTTTATTTCATCATCTACCTGATTTGAAAATGTGGAATTGAAAAAATTATCTAATACCCTAATTTTCTCAGAAAGGCGATCAGGATCTCTTGTCATATTGCTTGAGTGAATGCGGTAGTTACATAGAATTCCTTTTGTCCAGGCCATTAAATTATTTGTGGAAGCTAATCGGATAAAAAAATCCCAATCCTCACTTCCAGTAAGTGTTTCATCGAACATTCCATTCGTTTCGAAACAATCTCTGCGAAATAATGCACCATGGATGACAAAAGGTATTCCAATTAACCAAGATTCAAGGTCAAGATTCGGATATTTTTCCCAAGGTCTAATCCTGTGAATAATTGATCTATTTTCATCCACAAAATTCCAGCCACTTAGCACAATATTTATTGTTGGGTGATTATCCATGAGGGATAACTGATTTTCAATTTTATTGGGTAAGAAGAGATCATCGGAATCTAACAACGCTAAATAATATCCATTACTTGCTTTTATACCTGTATTGCGCGCGGATGACAAACCTTGATTTTCTTGATAAATGTAAGTAATTCTGGCGTGGTTGTAAGAGAACACAACATCACGAGTTTCATCTATCGAACCATCATTAACAATAATGATTTCAAAATCTTGAAAGGTTTGGTTCAGGACACTATCAATGGCATCGCGCAGATATTTAGCTTGATTATAAGCAGGGATGATCACGCTAACTTTTGGCATTTTTGAATACTTTATATTAATTTATTTTCTATTTTAATTCCCATATATACGGAATTTTTATGGGAGCATCAGCAAATACATGTCGTAGACTCGTATTCGCAGATATTTCTTCTTCATCTGGAAGGATCTTAAATCCGATTAATGGCCGCCAATTTAATACAATCTTTTTTCTGTCAGAAGCATAAACCTCACCCCAAATCTGATAGGAACGCGGCATCAGTGGAGGCTCCTTAAATACACAGGATAGTTGACCATGGCCGGAAATTTGGGTGGGTGCCTTCCCATCGACCAACATACTGGCGATAAATACTGATTGTCGGGTGGCGGTATCCCATACTGCCAAAACGAAATGAGGTCTTTCAATCGTATGAGGAGAAAAATAATCCAATTTTATTTTAATATCCTCGCCACTTTTATATGTTTGTGTATCCTGGCCATGTCGATTAATTAATCTAACTTTACTAATTTCTATCAGCCGATTGTCTATATATTCGTTACCTTCTAAATGAAGCAGTTTTTCGTCTTGAGACCGCATATAGGCAGACAAGATTTCATGTGTCCCTCCTTCTGCTTCAACCCTACCTTCCTCCAACCAGATTAGGCGGCTACAGAGCTGCTCGAGCGCATATAGGTTATGGGAAACAAATATTGTTGTGTTACCGCTATTAACAAAATGGAGAATGCTGTCGAAGCATTTTTTTTGAAAATTAGAATCACCAACGGCCAGAACCTCATCAACAAGCAATATATCGGGTTCAACATGAATGGCAATCGAAAACGCGAGCCTAGCATACATGCCTGAAGAATATCTCTTCACAGGCGTATCGAGAAAATCTTCTAACTCTGAGAAAGCAACAATCTGATCGAATTTTCGCTGGATCTCTCTGCGGCTCAAACCTAGAATGATGCCATTAAGATATATGTTCTCCCTGCCTGTAAGCTCTGGGTGAAAACCAGCTCCCAATTCGATGAGGGAAGCAAGCCTGCCATTGGTTTCTATCTTACCAGAGGTGGGTCGAGTAATTCGGGAGATCAACTTGAGGATGGTTGTTTTTCCAGCACCATTGGGACCGATGATGCCAAGTGCTTCGCCAGTTTGAACATGGAAGTTGACGTTATCTAAGGCGCGGATATACCCGTGGTTTTCACCATGCTGAAGAAGACGCGATGATCGAGATAGAGTGCCAATAAGAGCTTCACGGATATTGCCATGTCGCATACCCAACTTATAGATTTTTGTAATGTGGTCGAAGTAAATGGAAGTGCTCATTTGAATCGTATATACTAAATAGCGCAGTTTATTAAGTTGAATAATAAGGATTTTTTATGATGAATTTGATAATACGGATATGTCAAATCATATATAAAAAATGTACGGCTTAATATGAATCAAATAATATCGGCAAAAATAGCCTCGCGACTAGTAAAATATTTATAGCCAAGCCAGAATAAGAAAATTGACAGCAGCGTTGCATAGCCTAGGTAGTTCCATTGAGGGACAGAACCTTCTAAAGTGATTCTGCGGTAGCTGTCTATAAAAACCGCCATGGGATTAAGCAGGTAGTACGGTTGCAACCACTCCGGCACCAGATTGATCGGATAAACGACGGGGGAAGCGTACATCCATAATTGAAGAAGGAGCGGAATTGTGAAGCGTATATCACGAAATATAACGATAATTGCAGATATAAATAGAGATATTGCGGCTGTGAATAGAATCTGAACCAATAATATCAAGGGAAGGATCAACATTGTCAGGTATATGGGCTGTTTGAAGAAAAATAATAGTAACAAAAGAAGGACCAATCCGATTATGTAATCAAGGAATGCGGCGCCGATAGTAGCCAGGGGCAGTATCTCGCGGGGGAAATAAACCTTTGTAATCAATCCTATGTTGTTGATTAGACTTAAAGAAGCGGCAGTAATTGAGGCGGCGAAGAAAGACCAGGGCAAAAGTGCAGTATATGAAAAAACCGGATAAGGGATATCGCCGGTGGGAACCTTAACAAAATAACCGAAAATGATTGTGAAAACCACCATCATGGAAAACGGCTGGAAGATTGCCCAGGCTATCCCGAAAAAAGACTGCTTGTAACGTACTTGGATCTCGCGAACCGTCCATGTTAACAGCAGCTCACGGTATTTAATTAATTCAGAGATGAATGTAAACATACTACGCAGGATACCTTATAAGCGGGGAATGCATTATACAATATGTAACAATTTATTCATACAGAATATATTATCACTTGAGCGTGGTGATGAAATTGATAATAAGCAATAGTGAATTGGCTCCAGAGAGTTTGAAGCAAGTCTGAGAGAAATTAACCACCGCTGCAAGCCATGATTTATTTATTATAAATCACCTAGCCGGTGTATGTAGAACCTGGTCCCAATGTCGGCGAAAGGGGCTGTCAATGAGGAGGCGCGATTTGCTTATGGATTCGAGACTGGTTTAGTAAGTGAGTTTGAATGTCGAGTCCTTACCACGCAATGGAAATTTAACATTAAAGAAATCGTTCACTAATAAGAGATCATAGTGGAGCTTAAAGCAAAGCAGAAATCGCATATAAACGATATCCGAAAATACCCATGAACACGACCATGCTAATACCGGGCTCGGCGACGATCCATGCGATCCCCAGCGCGGTCTGCTTGTAGCGCACCTTGATGTTATGCCAGACCAGAAAGTAGAGCAGCTCGCGGTACTGCCAGAGGGCGCGTAGTTGGAAAGAAATCCAGCCGTGTTGGGGTTCGATGACGATCTGGTTTTGGGGGACGGACTGTGTAGCTGAGGTTTGTTTTATTTCCATAGCTAATTAGGTTAATTGACGATAATATTTTGGACGATTTTGTTTTGCTGTGAGGCAGCTCCCCCCTGCCAGGGGGGAGAGTGGCATCCACAAAGCGGATGCTTCGACATCCAAAGGACGGATGCTTGGCAAAATGCATGATTTTCATTGCTTGAAGTTGAGCAGGGCTTGGACGATGCGGGGGGCGGCGTGTCCGTCGCCGTATGGGTTGACGGCGTGCGCCATGCGGGCGTATGCCTGGGGATCGTCCAGCAGGCGGCGGGTTTGGGCGATGATCCGATCGGTATCGGTCCCGACTAATTTAACAGTGCCAGCGTCGATGCCCTCAGGTCGTTCGGTGACGTCACGCAGCACGAGCACGGGAACTCCGAAGGCGGGCGCTTCTTCCTGCAGTCCGCCCGAATCGGTCAGCACCAGGACGGCGCGCTTGAGGAGATGCACGAAAGGCAGGTAGTCCAGGGGCGGAAGCAGGATTATGTTGGGGATGCCATCTAGCAGGCGGTAGACCATATCCTGCACGTTGGGGTTGAGGTGCACGGGGTACACGAAGCGAACGTCGTCTAGATAAACCTCTGCCAGGCGGCGGATGGCGGCGCAGATGTTTTCGAGGGGCTGACCGAAGTTCTCACGACGGTGGGCGGTGATCAGGACTAGACGGGAGGGTTCATCGCTGACGGGCGGCAATGCGAGACGATCCAGCAGCGCAGTCACTTCCTGGTTGGGGGGCATCCGGGCAACCGATTGGAGGGCGTCGATAACTGGATTGCCCGTGACGACCACATGGTTAGCCGGTATCCCTTCCCGCAGCAGGTTCCCCCGCGACCATTCGGTGGGTGCAAAATGCAGGTCTGCAACCACGCTGGTCAGGCGGCGGTTTATCTCTTCCGGGAAAGGGTTGTATTTATCGTCCGTGCGCAGTCCGGCTTCGACGTGACCGACGCGGACGTGGTGGTAAAAGGCGAGGGTCGCGGCTGCCATCACGGTGGTCGTATCACCCTGAATGAGCACCCAGTCGGGCTGGGTTTGGCGCAGGACCAGATCGAGATTTGAGAAGACGGCTGCAGTGAGGGCGGCTAAGGACTGACCGGGCTGCATTAAGTCCAGGTCGTATTGGGGTTTAATCTCAAATATTTGCAGCACCTGGTCGAGCATCTGCCGGTGCTGGGCTGTCACGCAGATTATGGATTGGATGCCAGATGCTGCTCCCAGTTCACCCAGAATGGGCGCCATTTTAACGGCTTCAGGGCGGGTGCCGAAGATGGATAACACGCGCAGGGTCATTGCTGGTCGAGCCTCTTTTGAGCTTCTTCAAGCCCATGCTGCGATTGTTGGTTGTCCGGGTTGAGGAGCAGAACCGTCTGCCAGGCATAAATGGACCGCATGTAGTCCTGGTCTTGGCGGTAGCGATACCAGGACTGGTACATCAAGCGACCTTCTGCCCGGGGGATATTGCGAACGACATCGGCTGCCGGGCTTGGCTGACCGTCCGCGACCAGGGCGTCAGCGTACAAAAGACGGGTCACGTCGTCGCGGTGACCGGAATCCCAGGCTGTTTGCATGTGCTCCAATGCCAGGTTGAACTCCCTGCGGCTCATCTCTATCTGAGTCAAGCGATGGAGGGCGGTCGCGTTGGAGTTATTATAATTAAGTGCTTGGTTGAATCCATTTTCTGTCTGGGAGAGATCTGTCGAACGGCGGATTTGATCCATGCTGAGGCTGTCGTAGTGTTGGGGGGCATAAAAGGGGAGTTCGGCGCGGTTCTGGTCGATGGCACCCATGTTAGAGTTCCAGGCGCTGAGGATTTCATGATTAAAAAAGAATACAGATAAGAATAAAACAGCCAGGATTATCCCTCCTATCCAAACGTATCTGCGGTTGATAACAGGCGCAATTTCACCAACGTGCGAGTAGAATGATGCGTACCAGGCGAAGCCGAGAGCCAATCCGATCAAAGGCAGCGTGCGTTCGATGTAAAACACAACGTCAAAAAGACCGTGCAGCGCGACAGCAGTCAAGCTGAACAAGCCCGCATATGCACAAGCGCGCACATCCACGCGGCTGAGGGCATCCCATGCCCAGGTCGCGACCACAAGCGTGCCAGCTAGCAGGGCGATGGCTCCCAGAATTCCCTGTTCGATCCAGACTTCAAGAAAGGAATTGTGGGCATGTTGGAGAAATCGGAGGTTGCTGAGAAGCGCATAAGTGGGATGGACCAACCAGAATGTCTTTAACCCGCTCCCCGTGAAGGGATAATCGCGTATCAAACTCATCCCCTGGCGCCATAAGAGGGTTCGTGAAACCAGTGAGCCGGTTGGGTCGGGGATTTGATTGACCAGTACGCCCAGGCTGCTGGTGAGTATCAGGTAGATTACAAACGTTATGGTTCCTAATGAGGCTGTTATCCAGAAGAAGGACCTATCGCGGGGGTTGAAGAACCAGCGTCTTTGAATCCATACCAGCCCGGCAATGAGTGAGGCGCCGACCAGACCCAGCCATGCGCCGCGGCTGCCTGTCATCAGCAACCCGCCAGTGATGATCAACGTAGCGCCAATCGATAAAATGGCAGGAACTGTGCGACCTGCACGCCGCCATACCCAGGATAAATAAACGCCGAAGGGGATCGCTAAAAGCAAGGTCCCGGCTGCAACGTTAGCGTGGATCGCAGATCCTGTCAAAAAACTGAAATCCACTCTAGGGAGATGCGAATTTATCCACAAACCCAATTGAGTTACCGGTTCGAATTTAGCGGGTTGGGCGCTGAAATCGTGCTGGATGGGCCAGTAAATCGCTAACACAACAGCCGCCATGACCAGGAAGGCGGCTGTCCAGCGACGGACATTCTGGCTGCTATCGATGACTGCGTAAAACATGGCGCATCCTGCCAGGATGCGGGCGAACTGCAGCGTGGCGGTAGGTCGGTCAAAGGCGATCCAGGTCGCGATCGCAGCGCTGATTATGAATAATACTATCGGAACTTCCAAACCGTTTTTTGGAAAGAGACGTCCGGTTCTCAGCCCACGGAGTATAAATGAAGTCCCTAAAAAAACGAGACCAACAGATACAAATGGTCGGTAGACTTCAGTAATCGTGAACGCCGCTAAGGCAGCCAGTAGAAAACCGTATTCGAGCCACTTTTGAGTTTTTATCACTCGGTCATCAGGCATTTATGTCGTTTTGCACCAGGATTTCACGCCGGTTGAGCTCGTCCAGCACACGCATTATGATCCAAAAAATTACGAGCTGCAAACCAATTAACACAAGCATCGTACCGGCCAAAAGATATAACCACAGTCTCTCGATCGGCCAATCTCCTACAGCTAAATAGAAACTAGCGACGCCAAGCAGTACTCCGCATAGGATTGCCAACAAACCAAACCACCAGAAATGGCGTTCGAGGGGCGTTTTAAAGACCGGTCGCCCGAATAACCCCTGGCGGATGGGACGTTTGTGGAATAAGGACACCAGATAGTTGAAAGTCACACCTAAGGCGAACAGGTTCACACCGGCGATCGCGAGCACAACTGCCAGATATGTGCTCGCAACGCCGAGCGGGCCTAATACAGTGGTCCCTGAGATGCGCATTCCGACCAATCCAGCGGCAATAAGAAGACTCGTGACCAGGAGGGCGACCCCAATTGCGCCCAGTATGCGAACCGGGTTGTAATAGAGCGCTGTCCACAGGATCGTTTGCAGGAACAGCATCCCGTCAGTGACCACATTGAGCTTGGAGCGACCTAACCGCTCTGTGTAAGGGATGGGGATCTCGACGAGTTTAACGCCTTCATGTACGGCGCGGGTGCTCATCACGGGGGTTAAATTCAAACCGTCCGGCAGGGGATAAAGGCGTTCCAGGATGTGGGATTGGAATACGCGCATACCACTAGCTGGATCAATTACACGCGAACCACTGATCAGGGTGACCAAATTGGACCAGATCGAATTTCCGATCCGCCTTACGATAGGCATATCGCTGCTGGCGCCTGAACGGCGCGATCCTACTACAAGCTCGGCTCCATCCAGGGCGTGTTTACATAAGACAGGAAAGTATTCGGGAGGGTAAGTGCCGTCGGCATCTAAAAAGCCGAGCAGTTCACCTTTTCCGGCTTGAAAGCCGGTTTTTAATGCAGCACCGTAGCCTTTGTTGACCGGGTGGCGGACCAGCTTTACCCCTGAGCAGGAATTAACAATCTCGGAAGTACGGTCGCTTGAGCCGTCATCAACAATGATCAGCTCCAAGTCGGCAACTCCGTGTTCTTTTAGAGCGGGGCGGACTGCTAGTACGCGCGCGATGATCTCGGCGATCCCGTCCTGCTCGTTGTAGGCAGGAATGACAACGGAAAGAGTTGGGGCAGGTTTTGGGGTGTGGTCTTCCATCATTTATTGCTTCGATGATCCTTTGCTGGCTCAGGATAGAGCTCGCAAGGACGTCTTCTAAGTGCTAGTAGTAAATTTCTCTTTGACCAGTCGTGCTGCGACCGTCGATTTCGCGGACAACCCGGGCGGGTACACCGGCGACGACGGTATGTGGGGGAACGTCCTTGGTGACGACTGCACCGGCAGCCACGACAGCGCCTTCACCAATGCGGACCCCGTCTGTCACGACTACGTTGGCTCCCAACCAGACATCATCTTCGATTACGATTCCGGCGGCGGTGATTCCCTGCTCGATAAAAGGTTGGCTTGGATCGTCGAAAACGTGGTTGACTGCGATCAGTTGAGTGTTTGGGGAGGTGTATACTCGATCTCCGATGGTCACTCCACCCTGCCCGCGGATGATGGTGTATTCGCCGATCAGGCTGTCGCGGCCAATCTGGATGCCGGCGTGTGGGAGATCCCGGAAATTATAAACATGCAGTACCGCCCCGTGCATGATCAGGGTGTTGGCGCCGATTTCCACACCATCCGGACAGGCGTGGATATAAACACTCTCGTCGAGATAGCTGCCATGGTCCAGGTGTATGTTTTTCGCAAACCGTAAGCGTACACCCCGTTCGATGGCGGCATGACCGTCGATGTCCATGATCATGCGATAAAAAATGGATCGCAATCCTATCCCGATCACGGTCGGAATCCACCCTAAAATGAATATCACAGTCCCTTCGAACCAGTATCGGCAGGTGGAGGAAGCCTGTCTGGCGATATAGAGTCTCAGGAGGGAAAGGTTATTTGATGGCTGTTTCGACAAGCGTTGGTCCTGGAATTGAGGAATTAGACAATAGTGGTTTAGTAAGCGTCGATGACATAATAGTGCCGCAGTTTTTAATAGCAAGACATGCTCCGCCCTACTGACATTCGAATTCAAAGAAAATCAGCAGGTCTACGCGAAGTTGATTGCCCCCCCTAATATGGCTTACCCGAGGTCGTGTACGACACCCTCCGATGGTACCTTAAGCACGTCGTAACTTTTTTGGGTCACCAGGAAGCGCAGGCGCCCCTTCTCGATGATCAGGTGCACTTCGCCGTATTCGCCAACGGAGCCTATGGCATAATCGATCATCTCAATCTGGTGCGACCGCAGATTATTCAAATCTCTTATATTAGGGTAAGTATCGGGTTTGGATTGAGAAATGGATGCATGCATACTATTACTCCGTTTGGAAATGTGTAGAGACTGGACGGAATCCTGAGAACAAAAAATTCCCTTGCGGGATTTTTCACCTCTACTAAGGGATGGGGAGATCTTTTATGTTAATAAATTATTAATGTGGAAATAGTTTACCGCATTATGTCTTAAATTTCAAGTGGAGTATGGCAATCTGTTTTGCATTCAGTGGAATTTAGCAATCCGAGTTGAACTTGATTAATCGCTCATCGGGATGAGATACACATCCGGGGATGAGATACAAATCCGGGTTGAAATACACAACCTGGGTTGAAATACACAACCTGGGTTGAAATACACAACCTGGGTTGATTTCTCGATCAGAAATGATCTAAATGAAGAACTCAACCGGGTTGATATAAACAATCAACCTTGCTTTTTTCTCAATCCAATAAATGAGTCCCCTGAAAAAACGAGAGGACAAAAGTTATCCAAATTATACCCTCCTCAAAACGGGAAAAATTTAATATAATAAGGGCATCCTATATTGAAAGAGCCAAAGCATGTTCCAAAAGAA
>SDBT01000923.1_pt1 | contig 49279 bp, 38 predicted proteins | sample 2277101 | NCBI WGS metagenome assembly SDBT01 (sample SAMN10404973, study PRJNA504765) | marine sediment metagenome | isolation source: marine sediment core GS10_PC15, 103 cmbsf | place: Arctic Ocean: Southern Knipovich Ridge | collected 2010
TCTATTTTTTTTAGCAAATTTACACAAGTTCTATCAATAGACAAAAGTCTATCGATATTAATTTGTATGTTTTTTTGTTCGGCTGCTAACTTTACTTTTTCAGGATGCTCGCGAATATATTTAATATCTAACATTCAACCTCGACTTTTTATAATTTGTTTAAATCTCTTAATTAAAAAATTTTTATCCAAAATAGATAAAAACCAACCAACTTTTGGACCTGATTTTTTTCCTAATAATGCTATGTATATGGGCGTAAAAGTATCAATTGTTGTTAATCCCAAAGATTTACCAGTATTATATATATAATTATGTAGTTCGTTGGGTTGAATATCTTCTTGAATTTTTTCAATTATTTTTGTTAATAATTGTTTTTGTTTTGTGTTCAAATCCTTTGCAATTTTTGGTATAGATTTTTGTATTTCAAATTTTACAGACTCTGGAGCATAGTTTTTTAACCAGTTTTGAACTCTTTTAATTTCAACTTCTAAAGCTTTTTTATCAAAGGTTTTGGAAAGGTGTCCTGATCTTGTAAGTATTCTAATTATTTCGCTTGTATTTCCTTGTGCAGCCTGTATGGTACTTATTAAATGCCTAAAAGAAATATTAATTCGTGATTTTTTAATTTTTGCTAACTCATATGCTCTGACTTGATTTTGATCAAAATTTTTTATTTTAGTTTTATCCTCAAGTTTTGTAATCTCGTCAATAACTTGTAGCAGACCTTCACCAGGATCAAACACTAAGTGTCTGTTGGGTTTTTTTCGCATTATTAAGTATCGCAATGCTTCAGGTGGAAAGTTGTCCACTGCGTCCCTTAAACTAACCACATTTCCTACTGATGACGACATCTTGCCACGAACTCCTTTTAAATGAATATGCTCGTAGCGTACTGGAACCGGCGGGTTGTGTTTATATATTTTTTGACATATTATAGTCCCTGACTCATAAGATCCTCCGGATACTGCGTGATCTTTTCCGAATGGTTCAACTGTAACGTTCAATGCCTTCCATTTTGCTGGCCAATCAACTCTCCAGACCAATTTCGCTTGACCTTTAGAATAATCAGCTTTACCCCTATGTCCACAATCACACTGATAAATTATCACATATTTGGATGTATTAAAATTTAAAACATTACCCTGGCTAAGTTTATTGCATTTTTCACAAAGTGGAGTAACTGGATTCCAATTTTTATCCAAAGACCTGTTACTTACCTTCTCAAGAATTTCTTTTATTTCGTCTATATTTTCCAAAGCAACACTCACAACATCAGTCATTTTTCCACTTTTATATAATTCATACTGAGATATTTTTTCAATATCTAACTCTAACTTATCTAAAGAGTAGAAAAAATCATCAAGAAACCTTTCAGTATAATTTTTATTTTTATCTCCTTTTGGATCAGGTACAAATATTAATGGTGTACCCAAATATTTTACAAACTCTCCTGGTATGCCTGAAGGAATTTTTCTTAATGCATCAAAGTCGTCACAAATATATATTAAACGTGATTTAATATTCTTAGACTGAAAAGCAGTTCTTACAGTATCAGCTACAAATACTTCCATAGCATGACCGAAATGAATATGACCCGATGGGGTTATTCCAGTTGATATCAAATGTGATTTTATACCATGCTGTTTTGTTGCTTCTTTTACGACTTCATCTGCCCAAAACATATTTTTCCTTTTTATTATCTGTATTTATTCTACAGGATTACCTAAAAAATAAAAGACCCGATTATATCGGGTCTTTTATAGTATAGTTATAATATTATTCTACATTTACTATTTTAAATTCTGTTTTTCCAGCAGGTAAATTAGCGAAAATGGAGTCGTTTTTTTTCTTATCTATAGAAGCTTGACCTAATGGAGATTCTATAGAGATTTTACCTATACTTGGATCACTTTCAAATGCTCCGACCAACGTATAAGTATTTTCCTTACCATTAATGCCTTTCAATGTAATTTTTGAACCAGCACAAATAACTCCTTTTTTTTGAGTATATTTTAATATTTTGGCATTTTTAATTATATCTTTTAATTCTGCAATTTTTCCTTCAACAAACGCTTGTTGGTTTTTTGCTTCTTCGTATTCTGAATTCTCTGACAGATCCCCGTATTCCTTAGCTTCTTTTATTCTCTTTGCTACTTCAACACGCTTTTTGCTTTTGTATTCGTATAATTGCTTTTTCAGATCCTCAAGTTTTTCTTCTGTGATAATTTTCTCTTCCATCATCTTACTCCTCAATACGGTAAAAAAAATAAACCGTTTATTTCAATTTATATTAACTGTTCGGTATTATATTATAAAAACTATTACACTTTTTTGTCAACCCCTATTTATAATATTTATAAATCTTTTGTATTTTTGATACTTATTCGTTGAAATCTTTCTACATATTCTCCACCCAAAATATCGCTATCGATAGAAGAATTACCAAACTCTCCGGCTAGTTCGGTAGTTAGGTTGGCAAGCATCATTTTTTGTTTTTTTACTACTTCAAACAAACCCTTGTCCTTATAGCGAACGTTTTCAGAAGCATGAAAGTATGTGTTAAATTTACCTGCCCAAGGAGTATGATAAAAAAGTATTCTTATTTTCACTTGATATTTATATGCAAACTCTTTTAATACATCTATGGTTAACTTACTAACGTATCTATGTGTTGGGTGATTATCATACAAACATGGTAAAATTATTATATATTGTTTAGTATTTTTAAATTGAAAATATTTCTCAAAATAATCTCTCAATTGGTGATTGTGACTCTTTTGATTTAATGTAGACGGAATATCTTTTATGTGAGTATTTGGCGAAAGTCTAATATTCATATAAGTATTTTTAACCATACCTGTTGTGTTTTTATTTAATACTTTTATTGCATTTTCTGCTTCTGTTATACGAATATTCTTTAATTTTCTTGAAAGTATTTTATCTATAATACTTAATTTCACACCCCTGCTCCCATTTGTATATACTAAGTTATTAATAATAAAACCGGCTTTGGTTAATTTCCTAACAAACCCACCCAAAGCAATCTCTGTATCATCCGGATGTGGAGAAATAATAAACATTTGACTGTCTTGAGAAATTTCGAATTCAGAAAGTTTTGATGATTTCTCAAATACAATTTTTCGTAAATTTTTGTTTGACGTTGCTATTAGTTTTTTTTGTTTATTTATATGATAAGACCAAAATATATTAGCATATTTGTATGGGTCTATATTTCTGATTTTTAATAAATCAGAATTTATTTCATATAAAAATTTACTAATTTTTAAAAAGTTAATTCTATTTAATTGACTCTTATGAGCACGTAATGATTCAAGTGCATTATTTAATTCATCTTTACCAAAACCCGCATACAGATCAAAGTTAGATTTTGACTTTATTGTTTCATATATAAATAATGTAAATTCTATTTTCTTATTAATATATTTTTTTAACCAGGTTTTTACTTCCAAATCTTTATCTGGCACAAAAATAATACCCGGGTTAAATTTATTTACAATCTTACTGTGTTCTATATTCGAAAAAGTTGTTTTAAATATAGCATTGTTTCCATATTTTTCTAAAGCTCTTATAAGATTTCCAGCAAACAAATCTGATTCACTTTTAACACTTTCTAAAACTAATATTTTTTGATTGATTAATAATGGGAATCTTCTAATGGATTTTGGAATTTTTGAATTAAGTGATAGAAGGAAACCATCGTTACTATTAATAAAATCTTCAATACCTTGACTATTGGTAGTTAAGTCAAATAATTCTTTATGCTTTTTTACATTTATTAAACTACCTGCACTTTTATCCACTATACAACTCACATTTAAATGTTTTTGTAGAATTGAAACTGGTATTTTTGTAGATATTGAGCACTCTAGACCTTTTTTAATAATACGGGCTTTTTCTTTTGTATTTGCAAATAAAAATATTTTTTTTGACTTAAAGATGTCTTTTAGTCCTAGAGTATATGCATATGGATTATAAATAATTTGAGGATATTTGATTTTATTTGATTGTATTGTTTTGATATTTAAGCGTACTAACCTCATATGACTATTAAAACTGGAGCCAGGCTCATTAAAACCTAAGTGACCATCCATACCAACCCCAACTATAGTAATATCAGCCCCATCTTTAAGTAAGTCATTATATTTCTGAATATTTGGATATACACCATCTATAGTATGAATATTTTCTTTTGGAATTTTAATTTTACTAAATAAATTGCTATATAAAAAACTTAAATATGAATATTTATTGTTTGGTGCCAACCCCTTGTATTCATCCAAGTGAAAAGCTTGAATACGTGTCCAGTCTATTTCTGAAGCTTTTGATAATTCACCTAATATTTCTATCATAGTATTACCTGAAGCAAATACAATTAAAATATCTCTACTAATTCTATTTTGTAATCCAATTATTTCCGATGCTATTCTACCTGCAGAATATTTTGCGAATTGATTATTGTTTATTATGTATATATTCATAATTCCTTATATCCTTATAATAGCATTGTTTTGTTTTATAACTCATGCAACAAAAAGACACAAATGTGCCTTAATACATATAAAGATCTATCTACTAAAATAATAATTTAATATATCTCTAGCTGCAGGAATTGCGCTCTCCCCATCTTCTCTGCCTCCTTCCAACATAACAACCAAAACTACATCAGGATCATCGTATGGTCCATATGCTGTCAGCCAAGTATGGGTTTTGCTATTATTATCAAATTGGGCAGTACCGGTTTTTGCAGCAACAGCTACAGGCAGTGAATCTAATAACATCGCAGATCCAGAAGTAACAGTTTGACGCATACCTTCTTGTACTGTACGAATATGCCCCTTTGCAACAATGTCTTTTTCAAGTATTGTTTTACTAATCTTTTTAATTATCTTGCCACGACTATCGCGAATTTCTGAAACTAAATATGGTTGCAATAAAGTACCTCCATTAGAAATAGCTGCAGTGAAATTCAAAACTTGTAATGGTGTAGTTAGTAAATCTCCCTGACCAATAGAAATGTGATAAGTATCGCCCTGATACCAGCCCTCACCTTTAACTTCCTTTTTCCATTCTTCTGATGGTACTAATCCAGCTGCCTCACTCATTAAGTCAATGTTAGTTTTTTTTCCTAATCCAAATTTTGAATAATATTCACGGATTTTTTCTAATCCCAACCCCTTAATATTTTCATATCCACCTCCAACTGCATAAAAAAATATATCACATGAAACTGCTATCGCTCTTCTAGTGTCTACCCAACCATGCACTTTCCAATCTGGAAACTTATAAATAATATCTGGATTGTATTTATTCGGAACTTCTATAAAACCTTTTTCTATTATAGAAGTAGATGCAGTGATAGTTCCCTCATTTAATGCAGCAGCAGCTAAAACAGGCTTAATAGTTGAACCCGAAGGATATGTTCCACTTATAACCCTATTAAACAAAGGTAGTTTAGGGTCATTTAATAATTGTTTGTATTTTTTATCAAATACTTTTTTTTCAGCAATTGTAAATATATTATTATCAAAGTCTGGAACACTAACCATACTGTAAATTTCTCCATTTTTGGGATTCATCAAAATACCCACACCACCCGGGCTCCCTCTTCTCTCGACAGCAGACCTAATAACATCATAAGTCTTTTTTTGTAAATCCATGTCAATGGAAAGTTTGATATTATTTCCACTCTCTGCTGATTCTGAAGCTAGAATTCTTTTAAGCCTTCCGCTTGCGTCTACCTCAATCTGTTCTTTTCCGTTTTTCCCTTTTAAATACTCTTCATAATAACCCTCAAGCCCAATCTTTCCGATCATATCAGTAAAAAGATATTCTGTATTTTTTAAATCCCCCTCTGTCACTTTACCGACATACCCCAATATATGAGATAGTCCATAATTAGACACATAACTACGAGTCGCATATTCTTTAACTTTTGCTAAAGTTTGAAAACTCAAAGATTCCTTTAATCTTAAAGCTTGATTTCTATCAATATTTTCTTTTAATACAATAGGGTCAGTACCTTGTACGTTATCTATTTTATTATTAATTTCTGACTCTGGGGTTCCTAAAATATGACTAATGTCTAAAATACTTTCTATTAATTTATCGTTACTGTCTGGCAAATCTTGTGGAGAAATTTCTACATTAAAACTCGCCATATTTTGTACCAACTTTACATTATCCCTGTCGTATATCACCCCCCTTGAGGCAGTAGTGTTTTCAATACGAATCCTATTGCCCTCAGCTAACTTAAAATAATAATCACCTTGTACGATCTGTAAAGTCCATAACCTGAAGATTAAAGCTCCAAAAACTATCATAGTAACCGAAACAAACCAAAGCAAGCTTGGTTTTGATTCTATTTCAGTAAATTCGTCTTTTTCGTGATCTAAATCAAATTCGGATTTTACATATCTTTTCTTGTTAAAATCACCTCGTACTCCTTTGTAAAATTCATCAAATAGACTCATATTATAAATTGATTTGTGATTTATTTGATTTACGTGAATATAATGTTTTTACTAAGTAATCAATCGGAATATATAATAACATATGGATTATTAAAGATTTGAACATTATTAATCCATAGATGTAAACATTATTAATATCTCCAGACAAAAACAATATTAAACCAACGGAAATATTGAAATATAAAACTCCTACAAAAACCCAAATAGCTGTTAAGTATTGCTCCTCGATTAATATTGATATTCGAATAGAAAACCATCTTACTATTAAATATGTTGTTCCCAAACTAATAATATATAAACCAAACTGACTAGAATTAAATAAATCTAGCAATAACCCTCCGAAACCTACATACAACGGTGCATATTCATCCCATTTTCTTATTGCCAATGCAATACATATCAGAACAAACACATTAATAACAACTCCCCAAATCGAAAAAAAAGATAATACGCTAAATTGAAATATCGCTAAAAGAAATATGCTAGTAGTAATTAATAATAAATTCAACATTTGTTATAATTTTTAAAAATCTGTTATTACAAAAACTATTTCTAATTTACTAAAATCAATAGGGGAGTTAATCGCTGCTCTTTTGAATATCTCGCTTTCATCTGAAATAATTTCGCTTATTTGACCTATTATTAATCCAAATGGAATATCTTTACTTAATTCCGAAGTAATTACCTTATCGTCTAATTGAATATCCGCATCTTGCGGTATAGACTCAATGATTAAACCAAACCCCAACTCCCCTATTACCACTCCGTTGGCTCGACTATCTAGTACTAAAGAATTTACTATGCTTTCTCTGTTGGTTATTAACAATACATTAGAATGAGTATCAAATGTTTTTTCAATTTTTCCTATCAAATAATTGTTCAATATTACTGCGTGACCAACTTTTACTCCCTGTTTTTCACCTATTGATATTGTCAGTATTTGTAAAAAACTATCTGGGTCCTTAGCAATAATATTTGCTCCAACTAATTTAAAGTCTTTATGTTTATTAGAAAGATTTAATTGTTCTCTAAGGACTTTATTCTCATACTGTAAATTTAGTATTTGAGTATTTTCATAAACTAAATTTGCGATCTCTTCTTCTAATTTCTGATTTTTTTCCAAAACTCTATTAATTTGTAAAAAATTATTAAACAAATTTTTAGTTTTTATAGAACTCTGAGCAACAAAAGAATTTATTGGTTTAATGGTTTGATAACAAAATGATCTAACTGGAGTAATAAAATAATTTTCTGGTATAAATAATCCAACTATTAAAATAGTTATTATCACTATGACGATACTCTGGTTATAATCTTTCATATATTAGCTTGATAATTTTTCGTATTGAGAGGGTAATAATATTTCCTTTAAAGCATCTATATCTTCTAAAATAATTCCAGTACCTCTTGCTACGCATGTAATAGGATCGTCTGCTACAAACACCTTAGTTTCTGTTACGTTACTAATAAGAACATCCAAACCCTTTAACAGCGCACCTCCACCTGCCATTACAATTCCTTTTTCCATTACATCGGCTAATAATTCTGGTGGAGTTTCTTCTAATGTTACTTTTACTGCGTCAACGATTTGAGTTACTGGTTTAGCCAAGGATTCTCGAATCTGTTCATCGTTGACAGTAATTTCCTTTGGTAAACCAGTTACCAAATCTCTACCCTTCATTTTAGTGTGTAACTTTTCAGGCAATAGAAATGCAGATCCTATGTGTATCTTGATATTTTCTGCAGTTCGATCTCCAAGTAATAAATTAAAACGGTCTCGGGCATATTCCACTATTGCATCATTCATTTCGTCACCAGCAATTCTCAATGATCTTGAAGCTACAATACCTCCAAGACTTATCATAGCAACTTCAGTTGTACCCCCACCGATATCTATAATCATATTACCAACCGCTTCTTGAACTGGCAATCTAGCTCCGATAGCTGCGGCCATTGGTTCTTCAATTAAAAACACCTGCCTAGCACCAGCATTTGTCGCTGCCTCTTCTACAGCCCTTTTTTCTACTTCCGTAACACCATAAGGTATTCCCACAACTACTCTAGGTCTAGGTAAAAAAGCAAAATTGCGTCTATGCACTTTGTCTATAAAGTACCTTAACATCTGCTCAGTTACCTCAAAATCCGATACTACTCCATCTACTAAAGGTCGAATTGCTACAATATTTGCTGGTGTTTTACCTACCATCTTCCAAGCTTCAGTACCTATTGCCAAAAGTTGTTTTGTTTTTTTATTTATAGCTACAACAGAAGGTTCATTTATTACAATTCCTTTTCCTTTTACATAAACAAGAGTATTTCGAGTACCCAAATCAATTCCAACATCATGTGCTAAACTTCCAAATAGTTTGCCAAACATAATTTTTTTAGATTAATATAATATTTAATTATTACACAAAAATACAAACAAATAAAGATATTTAGCTATAATTCAATTTGTTTTTTTTCTTCATGTTCTTGACCTGTTTTAGAAAAAAAAGTCTTACCTTCAGAATTACTGAAAAAATATAAATATTCTGTGTTTGGTGCATCTATTACAGCACGCATTGAGTCTAGGCTGGGTAAAGCTATGGGTGTAGGGGGTAAACCATGATATAAATATGTGTTATATATCGAAATAGTATTTTGAATATCATCCAAATCTATTTCATCCCAACTGTCGGACTTGGCATATTGCACTGTTGGACAGGCTTCCAATTTCATCTCTTGATTAATACGGTTTAAATATACACTGGCTATTAATTCTCGGTCTTTTTGATTTTTTGCTTCCCTTTCAACGATCGAAGCAAGAATTATAAGTTCGTATTCAGTAATACCGAACTTATTTTGGAGTAACTTATAATTATCTGTTCGATTTATAAAATTATCTAACATTAATTGTATAATTTCTTTTGGTTTAACGTCTTTTTCTAAATAATACGTATCAGGAAATAATAAACCTTCTAGACTTTCTCCGTCAAAACCCTTTGGAAAATTTGTTTCTTTATATAGTGAAGCTTGTAATAATTCTTCAAAATCTTCACGATCAACTATCTCTTCCTCAACCAAATAATCTACTATTTGACCCATCCTCCATCCTTCTTGAGTTGTTATTTTACCCTTATAAATATCTCCTTTTACAAATATATTTATAAGGTCTTTTAAGTTTAGATTTGGAGAGATTAAATATGTTCCGGCTCGTAATTTTGAATAAGTACCAGAATATATAGTAAATAATCGAAAAATAATTGGCTTGGAATAAATTTTATTTTTTGCTAAATTTTGACTAATCTCCAAAACTCCCTGTCCTTCTTTTATTTCAAATTCTTGTTTTTGAGAATTTACACTAGAGCTATAATTAAACTGATAATAAACACATATAGCACTTAGTGCTATTGTTACTACCAGAACTAGGACAAATAATGATATAGATTTAATTAACTTCATATTCCTATTATACCGATATATGGTATTTTGTATAAAAAATACCAGCTAGACTTGCCGGCATTTTTATTAAATTTACATCTTAGCAAAATGCGCAAAAGCGCGATTTGCTTCTGCCATTCTATGAGTATCTTCTTTTTTCTTAATAGCTAACCCCTCGCCTCTGGAAGCAGAATCTAATTCTTTAGACAAACGAGCTATCATAGATGTTCCCTTTTGAGAACGAGCTGCATCTATAATCCATCGCATAGCCAAAGATATCTTTCTTTCTCTAGTTACTTCTATTGGTACTTGGTAATTTGCACCGCCGATTCTTTTTGATCTTACTTCAATCATAGGGCCTACGCTTTCAAGTGCTTTGTGAAACAGCTCCAATCCCTTACCATTCGATTTTTTATCTAATTCAGCTATAGCTCCATGTACAATTTTTTGAGCAATACTCTTTTTACCACCCCTCATAATATAATTTACAAATTTTGCAATTACTAAATCTTGGTATTTCGGATCTGGTTTTAAGTTATTTTTTAATTGCATATTATTATTTAGCTTTTTTTGCACCATATTTACTACGGCCTTGTTTTCTATTTTCTACTCCAGCAGCATCTAGCTTTCCACGTACTACGTGATATCGTACACCGGGTAAATCCTTAACTCTTCCTCCACGAACTAGTACAATCGAATGTTCTTGTAAGTTATGGCCTTCTCCACCGATATATGCAGTAACTTCCATACCGTTTGTCAGTCTAACCCTAGCTACTTTCCTAAGTGCTGAATTGGGTTTTTTGGGTGTAACGGTTGTAACTTTTAAACAAATACCTCGTTTTTGAGGTGAACCAACTTTAAGATTGATATTTTTTCTTTTTAAAATATTTAAATTACGCTTAAGCGCTGGTGTATTCAATTTAGCTCGTTGTTTTTTTCTAGATTTTTTTATTAATTGATTTATCGTAGGCATGATTAGTAATTATAATTTAATTGATATTATTTTTCAACTCTATTTGTTGGTTTTATTAAATCCTGTTCCGGCTGGTATTAGTCTTCCAATTATTACATTCTCCTTTAACCCTCTTAGGGGATCAACCCTACCAGTAGTCGCCGCATCTATTAATACTCCAGTTGTTTCTTGAAAGGAGGCAGCTGACAGAAAACTAGATGCAGATAAAGCAACCCTAGTAATTCCCAAAACCAAATTCTCATATGTGGCAATCTTTTTGTTTTTTAATTTAGTTTTTTTATTAGTCTCTTCAACGCTTAGCTTATCTACAACCTGACCTGATAAATAGTTTGTATCTCCCAAATCTTTGATTCTTACTCGTGAAAACATCTGTACAACTATTGATTCAACGTGCTTATCGTGAATATTTACACCCTGCATGGAGTAAATATGTTGTATTTCAGAAATTATATAATCTTCTGCTTCTCTTTGACCTTCCATGTTATATATCTGATCAAGGTCTTTATGTCCTTCCGATAGTTGGTTGCCTATTTTTACAGTGTCACCATTTTTTACCAACAAATTTGCCGATGTTTCAAGTTTATATGTTTTGGATATTTTTTCCAAACTAGTTAACTGTATCTTGTTGTTAAATATTTGTATCTTTGTATCAAAAGAACTTCTTATTGCTCTGCGGTTAGTAGCGTTTGCAAGTATTCCTCGAATTTTAACTTTATCTCCATTTTTTACAACAATTTTAAAATCTTTTGGAATTTCAATAGTCTCTTCTTTGTATTTATCTGAAATAACCTGAATTACCAATACGTCTTCATCTTTATCATGAGTGACTTTGACTCTTCCCTCTATCTCACTAATTATTGCAGGTCTATGTGGAGAACGAGCTTCAAATAATTCCTCCACTCTTGGTAAACCATATGTAATATCTTCACTAGCTACACCTCCTATATGAAAAGTTCGAAGAGTTAACTGTGTTCCTGGTTCTCCGATAGCTTGTGCAGCAATAATACCAATAGCGGTACCAAGTTCAACTAATTTACCCTTACCCAGATCAGTACCATAACATTTTTGACATACACCCCATAGATTTTTACAATTAAGAACTGAAAAAACTCGTACTTCTGAAATATCAAAATTTTCAGCTATTGATTTTGCATCATCTGATAATACTTCAAAATCTTTTTTAAATAATACTTTACCTGTTTTACTTTTTATAGGTTTTGCTAATATTCTTCCTATTAGTCGAGCCTCAAATTCTCTATCTGTTTCTTTGGTCTTTTTCCTAGATATTTCTATACCTTCAGTTCCCCCACAGTCTTTAGAAGTAATGATCACGTCTTGAGCTACATCAACTAATCTACGAGTTAGGTATCCTGCGTCAGCTGTACGTAGTGCTGTATCTGTTTTTCCTTTACGAGCACCATGACTAGCTATAAAATATTCAAATTCATTAAATCCTTCTTTGTAGTTAGCTTCTACTGGAAATTCAATTATTTTACCTGATGGGCTAGCTACTTGTCCTTTCATTCCTGCTACTTGTACTAGTTGTGCCATAGAACCCCTAGCACCTGACTCTACCATTGTAAATATTGGATTAAATTCATCAAAATTATCTTTCATCATGTCTTCAATCTCTGCTTTAACACGACTCCATAATTCTACTACTTTTTCATATCTTTCCTGTTCAGAAATTAATCCCTGAAAATACTGCTCTTCGATTTTTGCAATTTCTATTTTCGCAATAGTCATAACTTCATATTTCTTTTCAGGAATTTTTATATCATTTATGGCAAAAGTATTTCCAGATAAACATGCATATTCAAAGCCCACATCTTTAATGTTGTTTACTAATTCTGCTGTTAAAATATTATCATATTTTTCAAAAAATTCTCCTATTGTTGCTCGTAGTAATTTTTTGTTCAGCGTTTGATTAACAAACCTAAAAGGTTTAGGAAATACTTCATTAAAAATTACTCTTCCAGCTGTAGTGTCAAGTATCTCATTTTTTTGAATTCGAATCTTTATCTTGGCTTGTAAGTCAATGTTTTTGGTTTGATAAGCTATAACTGCTTCTTCTTTTGATTTAAAACTTTTTCCACTACCTAACACATTTTGCTTATCTTGTGTAACATAATAACACCCAAGAACTATGTCATTTGAAGGTGCGACAACGGGTTCTCCGGTTGCTGGTTTTAAAATATTATGTATAGAATGCATAATTTTTTCAGATTCTTCTATAGCTTGACTGGATAATGATATGTAAACTGCCATTTGGTCACCATCAAAATCTGCGTTATAAGCAGCACATACCAATGGGTGAACCTGAATTGCCTTACCTTCGATTAATACTGGGTGAAAACTCTGTATTCCTAAACGGTGTAATGTTGGAGCACGATTTAATAAAACATAATTTGAGGAAGTGATTTCTTCCAATGTATCCCATATAACTAATTCTCTTTTTTCAATTATTCCAGCAGCGTTTTTTACATTGTGTGCATAACCACTAGATATTAATTTACTTATAATAAAGGGTTTAAATAACTCTAAGGCCATTTCTTTTGGAATACCACATTGACCAAGCTTTAAATTTGGACCAACAACAATAACTGAACGACCAGAATAATCAACTCTTTTACCCAATAAATTCTGGCGGAATCTTCCTTCTTTACCCCTAAGCATATCCGATAATGATTTTAAATCCTGTCTAGATTTACGTTGATTATTTGATCTATCTCTTTTTGCAGCACTATCAATAAGTGCATCAACAGCTTCTTGTAGCATTCTTTTCTCGTTTCGACATATTACCTCTGGGGCTCCTTGATCTAAAAGTTTTTTCAAACGATTATTTCTATTTATAATTCTACGGTACAAATCGTTTAAATCAGCAGTTGCAAACCTTCCACCATCTAGTTGAACCATTGGACGCAAATCAGGTGGAATAATCGGTAAAACTCGAATAACCAACCATTCTGGACGTATTTGAGCTTCGTAAAAACCCGTAACTACCTTTATTCTTTTTGCTGTTTTTTTATTTTGTGTAGCATCTTTTGAGTCTACTTTTGATTTCAGTTCATGAAGTAATTCTTCTAAATCAATGTTTCTTAATAACTCATATATAGCCTCTGATCCTATACCTACTTTTATAATCTGACCGTATTTCATAGAGAGATCAAAATATTTTTCTTCAGATATTAATATTTTAGACTCCAATCTCAATAATTCACTTTTTGCAGAATTATATGCAGTTTCAATTCTTTTTTCTTCTTCAATTAGATCACCTTTGTTTTTTAGTTCAGCTTTATCTCGTAATTGAGACTTATAGTCATTTAATTCTTTGTCAATTTTATCGAGAGCATTTTTGCGAATTTCTTCATTAATTTCCAAAATAACATAATCAGCAAAATAAATGATTCTTTCTAACTCCTTAGAAGACATATTTAACAACAGCCCTACCCTTGAAGGTACGCTTCGAACATACCAAATATGAGCTATTGGTACAGCTAAATTAATATGTGCCATTCTTTCTCTGCGAACAGCAGAGCGAGTTACTTCTACGCCACATTTGTCACAAATAACTCCTTTATACCTGATTTTTTTATATTTTCCACAATAACACTCATAGTCTTTGCTGGGACCAAATATTCTTTCACAAAACAAACCATCTCTTTCAGGTTTCTGAGTACGATAATTTATCGTTTCTGGTTTTTGTACTTCACCGTTTGACCAATCTAGTATTTCTTCTGGCGAAGCAACGCTAATTTTTATAGAATTAAAGTTGTTTGGTTTAATGTTGTCTTTTTTAGTTTTTGTCATCATGATAATATAAATCCTATTTTATTAATTTAATAGACAAACACAAACTTTGTAATTCTTTAATTAATACATTAAACGATTCTGGAGTAGACACTTTTTCTATTGGTTCACCTTTAATAATCGATTCATATGCCTTTGCTCTACCTATGATATCGTCAGATTTTATAGTCAACATCTCTTGAAGTGTATGAGCAGCTCCATATGCTTCCAAAGCCCAAACTTCCATTTCTCCGAATCTCTGACCTCCGAATTGTGCTTTTCCACCCAATGGCTGTTGGGTAACCATTGAATATGGTCCTATTGATCGAGCATGCATCTTGTCGTCAACTAGATGGATTAGTTTTAAGATATATATGTTTCCAACAACTACTCTTTGATCAAATGCTTCTCCATTTCTACCATCATATAATTTAATTTTTCCATCTTTGGGTAAATTTGCTTCCTCGAGTTTATTCTGAATTTTTTCAAAACTTACTCCTTCAAAAACCGGAGTAGATACCTTCATATTAAGTACTTCCATAGCCCAACCCAAATGTGTTTCTAGGATTTGTCCAATATTCATTCTTGAAACAACCCCCAGAGGATTTAATACAATATCTACAGGAGTCCCATCTTCCAAATAAGGCATATCTTCTTCAGGTAAGATCTTAGAAATAACACCCTTATTTCCATGTCTACCAGCTAATTTATCTCCAACAGATATTTTTCTTAATTGAGCTACTGATATTTCCATTAATTTATTTACGCCTACTGGTAGTTCGTGTCCATCTTCTTTTGAAAAAATCTTTACACCAACAACCTTACCCTTTTCACCGTGTGGCAGATTTAATGAGCTATCTCTAACATCTTTAGCTTTTTCACCAAATATCGCTCGAAGTAATCTCTCTTCTGCTGAAAGTTCTATTTCACCTTTTGGAGTAATTTTTCCAACCAATATATCACCACCTTCTACCCGTGCACCAGTTCGAACAATACCATCACTGTCTAAATTTTTTAAAGCTTCCTCTCCTACATTTGGGATATCTCGAGTGGTTATCTCTGCTCCGAGCTTAGTATCCCTCACTTCAATTGAATATTTTTCAATATGAATTGATGAATAAATATCTTTTTTTACTAATTTTTCAGATATAATAATTGCATCTTCAAAATTATATCCACCCCATGATAAAAATGCTACTTTTACATTTCTACCCAAAGCTAGTTCACCTTCTTGAGTAGATGAACTATCTGCTATGACTTCCGATTTTGTAACTTTTTGGCCAACTCGAACTATTGGTTTTTGATGTAAACATGTACCTTGATTGGAGCGCGTAAAGTTCTGTAATTTATAACTGTATTTTTTAGATTTTTGATCTTTAATAACTATTTCCGAAGCGTCTAGTGAAATAACTTCTCCGGTAACATCTGACATAGATATCTGCCCAGAATTTCTTGCTACTTCTCTTTCTACTCCAGTTCCTACAATAGGGGAGTCTGACACTATAAGGGGTACTGCTTGTCTTTGCATATTTGAACCCATTGAAGCACGAACTGCATCAGTATGTTCTAAAAATGGTATAAGTGATGTGCTTAAACTAATTATCTGCTTTGGAGTTACATCCATATAATCAACATTACTTGCGCTTTCAATACTTGGTTCACTAAACTTTCGAACTATTACTTTCGAATCTTGAATATATCCATCTTTATCAAGCCCAATACTAGACGGAATTATAATACTACGATTTTCTATACCTGCATCAATATAGACAATCTCTGTATCAACTTTTGGTTTTTGACCCTTACGTTTTAAAACTTTAAAATATGGACTTTCAATAAAACCATATCGATTTATTTTGGCATAACACGCTAAATAACCAACCAAACCAATACTTCTACCTTCGGGTGTTTCAATAGGACATACTCTACCATAAAATGAGCTGTGTACATCGCGAACCTCAAACCCAGCATGCTCCCTAGAAAGACCACCAGGACCTGTTGCAGATAGGGTTCGCTTATGCTCTAACTCTGCTAAGGGATTTGTTTGATTCATAAATTGAGACAGTTGAGAAGAAGCAAAAAATTCTTGCAATACTGCAATAATAGGTCTTGCGTTTATCAAAGAAGGTGGGGTAACAGTCTCGAGTGTCGAAATACTCATTCGGTCTCGAATATTTCTCTCTAATCTCAAAAGTCCAACCCTCACTCGACTTTGCACTAACTCGCCTACTGACCTAATTCTTCTGTTGGCCAAGTGGTCAATATCATCTTCTTGGGCATTTGGATCATTATTGAGTCGAATAACTTCTCTTAAAATTTCAACAATATCTTCTTTTCTTAAAACACGGTTTTTTAAATCATTATCAACTTTTAAATTTAATCTTTGATTAATTTTATATCTACCTACTTGCCCCAAATCATATCGTTTTAAGTTATAAAACATAGCCTCGATAAATAATTTAGCATTATCAAATGTTACGGGTTCACCGGGACGTACGCATCTATAAACTTCCAGGATTGCTTCTTGAAAATTTACACTAGGATCTCTATCAAGAGTTGCTTGGATGTAATTATGATCACTGTCGGTATTAACGTCTGAAAATAATTTAATAATTTCAGCATCAGTTTCATAACCTAAGGCTCTAAGTAGGGTTGTAATTAGTATTTTTCTTCTACGATCAACTTTTACTGAAATTATATCTTTATTGTTTGTTTCAAGTTCTAACCATACTCCCCGATTTGGTATTATCTTTGCTCCGAATAAACTTCTTTTTGAGGATTTGTTAGCTGCGAATAGTACTCCATAAGATCGTACTATCTGATTTACTACTACCCTTTCTATTCCATTAATAATAAAAGTTCCGCCTTTTGTCATCATGGGAAAATCACCCAAATACACATCTTGTTCTTTTACTTTTTGAGTTTGAAGGTTTTTTAATTTAACCAGGGCTCTTAAGGGAGCTTTGAATGTCAATTTGTTTTCGCGAGCATCCTCCTCAGTACAAACAGATTTTTCAAAAAAACATCTACCAAATTCTAATTCTAAATTTTTTCCAGTAAAATCTATTACTGGAGATATCTCTCGAAATAATTCTTGTATGCCCTCTCTTTTAAGCCACTCATATGAATCGATTTGAAGTTCAATTAAATTTGGAAAGTTTGGTGAACTTTGGTTAGTAACTTTTCCTAAATTAATTCGTTTATCAATAGTTGACATATATTCCTCAATTTATCTACAAATATTACAAATAAACAATCCTCTATCAAACAGAGGAAGACAATTTTTTATTTTTATAAGATGGTTTTCTGCACCCTTAAAGAATTAAATATTAACTTAAAAAATGGGCAATTAAATCTGCCTTAAATATAAATTTGAGTAATCAAATTTATTACCATTGAATATACTTTACCAATAACTATTAAATTTGTCAAGCTACAATTCTATTATACTAAAACAAATAAAACTTTATTAAAAATAATAAGTTTTAAAAGTATCGAATAGGGTTTAATTTTCTACCATTTAATATAACTTCAAAATGCAAGTGAGAACCCGTAGATCTACCAGTACTACCTATACCTCCAATATATTGACCTTGATTTACATATTGCCCAACACCAACACCTACACTACTTAAATGAGCATAAAGTGTTGAATATCCATTACCGTGATTTATAACAATATATCTACCGTAACCACCACTATTCCAACCAGCGATAACTACCCTTCCTCCGTCAGAAGCATAAGTCGAGGTGCCTGTTGATCTCGGTATATCAATTGCCCACCAATGATAACCATTGTAATATGTACCTCCTGTAGTAGGGAATCGAAAATCTCCTCTTGGCCCAGAATAATTATTATTAGCATATTGGTTACTGGGTTGACTTGGTTTGGGTTGAGGTTTCGGTGGAATATATTCACCGCCAACAATTACCACTTTCTGTCCTATATATATAGTTCCATCTTGGTTTAAATTATTTTGATTCAATGTTTTTTGAAAATCTCCTTTATATCTATTTACTATACCCAATAGCGTTTCTCCTGCTTTTACAGTATGGACCATACCATCGGCAAAAGGTATCAACAATACCTTACCAGGCAATATCACGTCTATATCTGATAGGTTGTTTGCATGTTTTAATGTACTAATACTTAAGTTATACTTATCAGCAATACCTCCAAGTGAGTCTCCGGCTTGTACAGTATATTTAGTATTTTCTTTTCGCTCATCTACGGTCATAGTTAGTTCCTGTGTAACCTCAATAGTATTCATAGCCAAAACAGGTTTTACGATAAATCCTTTTTGATCAATTATGATTTTTCTATTTTTACTCAAATTATCTGGTAAATTGTCTGGTTTTTCATCAATTAATGTATATTTATCAATAATTTTCACAATATCCACTAAATCTGAATTTGTTAAGAATTTTGCACTAGCTTGACTTTCAAAACTAAGCTCAATGCTTCCGAGTTGATTTGTGTCACCAGCAAATGCATTATTTATTAACATTAAAATAAAAACCAAAAATATTCCTAAATGTTTAAAGTATTTTGTACTGAATAATTGATTAAATATGTGGTTTGTATTAGTTTGCAAAGATCTCGTATTTATATTTTTTATAATCTGTTTTAAATCTGCTGGCAAACTAAGAATTTGAATTTTTAATGTATCAAGATATAAAAAAAGTTTGCTTATTGATTTTATTGCAAACTTAAATATAACCCCCAAAGAACTTTTAACAATTCTCTTTATTGTATTTACTATGCCCAAACCTGAATGATAGGGCAAAGGATCGTCTTTCAAAATTATTCAACCTCCAATACTCGATATTATGAGTATTTTTGATACAAAGTCCAGTATACACAAGCTTATATTTTTGTCAAACTATAAAACGCAATTTATTGATAAAGCTATCTACTCACTAAACATTTGCAAAATTTGAATTAATTCTTGACGAATATAAGGGTCTTTTTCTAATTCTTTTAATTTTATTAAAACGGGTAGGTGTTTTTTGTCCATAATCCGAGATAAACTCCACAAAGCTTGATGCCTTATTCTGTTTGAATGAGTTTTTTTTAAAATATTTATTAGTTGGTCAGCAGAAAACTTATCTTTAAAACCACCAAAAGAAAATGCTAAATCTCTTTGTAAGTCATTGTGTAGTGGGTAGTCTAGGCTCTGAACTAAATCAAACAAATGTCGTAATTGTCCTTTTTGTTTTATTAACCATAAGATCATTTTTTGATTTTCTAAATCTGTTTCATTGTGAAAATAGGTATTGAGATTATTGATTTCTAAATCTTTTCTTTTACCCAAAGCCCAAATAATCTCTCTTCGTAATTCAGTTTGCACAATTTCTTGTAATGCTTTATGTAAAATATTTGTAGCTTTAATATGAGCAAATCTACCTAAACTAGATGCAGCAACCGCTCTCACTGCTGGATCGGGATCAGTAAATAAACGGTCCTCTATTATAGATAATGATTCTTCGTCAGAAGAATTACTAAGAATCTTTAATGATATGATTTTCAATTCCGGGTCAACTTCATTTCGTATTCTGAATTTAATTGCTTGAATAACCTTATTGTCCACTTCTCTACTCAATATCAAAGCAATTTTTTTACATAAAAATAAATCATCAGAGTTAACGAAAAAATCTATTAAACTTTGTCTAGTTTCTTTAGTAATTAAATAATTCATAGCATTTATAAGTTCAGACAATATTTCCTGATCTTTTTCAATACTTAGAGCTTTTTCAAAAATCATTAATATTTGAGGGTGGTTTATTTTACTCAAATGATAGATTGCGTGTAATCTTGACTCTCTATCATAATCATTCCAAAGTCTCAAAGCTAAAATCTTAATATTGTGATTACCAGAAAGTTTATCTACCTTGCTCTTATTAGTAGGGTTGTTTTTTGTTGTTACTTTTATTGATCTATTTTTTGTCATTATATTTCAGATAAAGTAATACTAATATGACTTGGTAAATAACTTGCTATAGATACTGAACTAGGTACACTTATCATAGATTTTTTTATCTCTATCTTGTGATCACCCAAACCCTTATCAAATAAATTTATATTTACAACTACATTTTGAGACGTAAGAGCTGACAAAACACTTATTGGCCCAGATAGTATTACCTTTACATCTAGTGGGTCTGGTGTAGTTGAAAATACGCTTAAACCTCTTCCTTCTAATCCGCTGTACAAAATCCCAGCATTAATAGTACGCACTGAACCTTCTCTTGATATACTCACTTTTGCTAAAACAGTATCAGGTTCTCCTTTTATTAATGTCAGTCCCGTTGGAATTATTAAAACAATCTTTTTATCAAAACCTTCATCAACTCCAGTTACATCTAATTCTGCTGATACATACTCTAAGTCGTTCAATCTTACAGAACTTCCAGTAACTTTCAAAGTTGATGGTTCAAATTCAATACTCGATATCCAAAACCCTGACGCAGGAGAACCAATAATTTTTGGATTTATACCTACTATTTTTGCTACCCCTCCTTTAATAACTGTTGCTTTTATTTTAGATTTTTCTGGTTCAAATCTTAAATGTCGAATTTGTTCACCCTCTTCATCTAAGGCTATTATTTCAACATCTCTATTAATATCGTTCTGTTCTCCGGATAAATTCAATATAGTTGTTGCGGTAGCTAGAGAGTCAATAATACTTCCAGCTCCTTCAACTACAACTTCTGAAGGATTAGAAGTTAACTCTCCAAGAGTATACTCCTTAGCCAAGGATCCTTTAGTTTGAATTGTAATAGGAAGTCTAGCTTGAACTGCTGGTTCTATTTTTACTAATACTTGGGTAGGTATAACTTCTAATATCTGTACACCAGGAACTGAACAGCTGACTAATACTTCCATCTCATACGTACCAATCTCTTTATTTCTTGCATCTACAAATACTGCGAAATTATCGTCACTTACGTCTTCCCATAATCCTTTTGGTGCTGATATTTTAATTTTAATTAAATCTTCACTAAATACTCCAATCAAACCGCCTTTCAAACCTTTTGCCTCTACTACTAATTTTCCAGGCAAAAAATCAATTCGATTTTGACCTGATGCTACAAATAACCATAACAATATCGTTACGATAAATAAAATAATTTTAATATCAATATCTTTAAATATTTTCATTTATTCATCATTTAACTTACGGTTATTATGTTTAATCTTTTTATCAAAAAAATATATTTGTAGTTCTTTGTTAAAAATTATCGGTATACTAACTACAAACATTATAGCTAAATATTTTACTATTAAATTTAACAGAGTAAGGTCAAATATATCACTACATAAATACAATACTGTTAAAACTAATATTAATAAAATTACTTTTTTGATTTTTTCACTTCTTAGTAAACTAAAAATCCACCAAAACACTAGAGTTGTAATTAATATATCTAATATAGCCCATACATTAAAAGAACCGGATATTGTGGTATAAAAATCTCCAGTTTTACCAAGAATGGCTATAAACCCAGTTTTTAGTAATTCAATAATATTTTCTAGCATTATTAACTAACCCTCATTAATAATGGATATCTTTCTATGTATTTATAATATCTATAAAATCTATATATATCAATTTAATAAAGAGTGTATTTTGATATAATATTATAATTTTCGTAATCTTTCTTCGATTTTATAAAAAATCAATTTGGAGCCTATTTCCAACTTTTGATCAAATTCTACACCTAAGCCACATTCTTTACCTTCACTAGCACTATCAACGTCCTGTTTGCCAATTTTTAAACTTAGTACTTTGCCTATTCCATTTTTTTTATCATCTTGTTTTTCGTAAAATTTATAACCTTTTTGAATTTCACCACCCAGTACTTTGGTCCCGATTATTTTATTATTTTTTGTCCAAGAAAAAATTTTCAATATCTTACCACGGCCCACTTCTATCTCAACTTTCTCAGATTCAAGCATACCTGATAGAGCAGCTTTTACTTCATCCAACAGATCGTAAATAATTGAATAATTGTGAATTTCAGTATTGTTTGTTTGAGATAACTTTTTTGCAATTGGAGATGTCTGTACTTTAAAACCCAAAATAATTGCATTCGAAGCTTCAGCAAGCATAATGTCTGATTCAGATATATTACCAACAGAAGCAGCAATTATATTTATACCCACCTCTTTATTTCCCATTGCTTCCAAAGAACTTCTTAGGGCAGTAATACTACCAGCGACATCAGCTTTAATAATAATATTTAAATCTTTTAGCGTACCTGATTTAATATTTTTAGATACTTCTGCTAATCCTCGTGAATTCATCGACTTAGTTGTATCTATTTTTTTTAAATTTAAAATTGTTGTTTTTGCTGTTTTTTCATCACTAACTGATATAATTTTACTTCCAAAATTTGGTACCTTACTAAGACCCAAAATTCTTACAGGAGTAGAAGGGCCAGCTTCCTGAATTTTTTCACCTTTAAAATTTGTCATCTTTCGAATCCTACCCCAAGTATCCCCTACAACGATAGTATCTTTCATGGCCAACTTACCTGATTGAATTAATACTGAAATTATAGGGCCAGCTTTTTGATCTAAAAATGACTCAACTACTACACCTTGAGCAGGACCATCGGGTATTGCTTTTAATTCTTCTAAGTCAGCAGATAATAACACTACTTCCAATAGATCGTTAATGCCCTTACCTGTCTTTGCAGAAATAGGTATCATTGGAGTTGTCCCACCCCAATCTTCCGGGTTTAATTCTAGACTAGCTAACTCCTTTTTTACTTTTTCAATATCAGACCTTGGTAAATCTATTTTATTAATCGCTACAATTATCGGTACTCCTGCTGCATTTGCATGCTCAATTGCCTCTCTTGTCTGCGGCTGAACCCCGTCATCTGCGGCTACAACCAATATTACAATATCTGTTATGCGCGCACCATGAGCCCTCATTGCCGTAAATGCTTCATGTCCAGGAGTATCAATAAATGTAATTGGTCTTTTTTTTCCATCACTTATTTTAGCATTTACTTGATAAGCGCCAATATGTTGAGTAATTCCTCCAGATTCTGATGCAGCAATATTTGATTCTCGAATTTTATCCAATAAAGCAGTTTTTCCATGATCTACATGTCCCATTACCACAACTACAGGGGGTCGAATACTTAATTTTGATTTATCAATTTTCTCAGTGTTTGTCTGAATTTGAATATTTTTTAATCGTACAACCTCCACTTCAAGTTCGTCAGCTATTATTACAGCTGTATCAAAATCTATATTTTCATTTATTGTCGCCATTATTCCATTTTTCATCAATTCTTTAATAACTACTGTTATTGGTTTTTGAATTAAAGATGCAAAATCTTTTACTGTTAATACTGCTGGTATTTCGATCTTTTGATCTTTTATTTCATCTTTTGATTTTACTTCAACGATTTTTGCTTTTTCTATGTCTTGTTTTATCTTTATTTTTACAATCTCTTCTTCGAGTTTAAGAGCTATTGAGTCCTTAATAGTGCGTGATTTACGACCTACGTCATATCCAAATTTACGTGCATATTCACGTAAATCTCTAGGTGTAATTTCTAATTTTCTAGCTAGTTCTGGAATTTTCATAATTTATAAATATTCAATAAACCGTTATAGTAACGGGTATTTCTTATTAAAGTCTAGCATTTTTATACTAATAACTCAAGAAAATAAAATAAAGAAAGCCCTCTCCTTTTGTAAGAAGAGGGTTTTATTGATGCGGCGAAACAACCGCGAGGGACCTAAGATAAAAGGTACTGAAGTTTACATACTTCTAAGACTTTAAGTACCGTCCCATTCGCGTTAACTATCTGAAAAAGCTTACCTTCTTTACGGGCTAGTAAGAATAACTCTACTAGTAAGCCCATACCGCTTGCATTCAGATACTTAACGCTCTGAAAATCCCAGGTGATTTTTTGAAAATCCTCAAACACTGATCTTTTAATCTTGCCCCAAATCCATAAAGCATCTGGATTGGCACAACGAATTTCAGCTATTTGATGTTCTCCAAAATCAATATAAACCTCATTGGGATTTAAGGTAACCTTAATCATCTGATGACTTACTGAATCTTCCATTGGAGTGCTCCTTATTAGTTTTTGGTGGTTAGCACTCTCTAAGACCTTTATGTTAAAACCTCTAAGCTTACGAAATTATAACATACACCTATATGGATGTCAAGATGATAATCGTCTGTATCAGCTCTTATATTAATCTTTTTTTTGAGATTTTGAAATATTCTTTTGTTTTGGTTTTTTGATCAATTTTTTTGTTTTTAAAATATCTTTTGATGCTTTAATAGATTTATTATCTTCTGGTAAAATATCTTCTTCGGAAGTTTCATCTATTATAACACCCATTGAGGCAACCTTATCATCAGTATTTAATTTGATTAATCGTACTCCAGAAGTTGATCTATTTAATTTTTTAGCAGATACTAGTGGAACTCGGATAACTTGGCCCTTTTTAGAAATTAAGAAAATTTCACCCTGGTCTCCTGCAGTAATACGCATAGACACAACATTACCTGTCTTACTCGAAATTCGAGCTGTTTTTACTCCACCACCAGCTCTTTTTTGAAGTGGGTAATTATTAATAACCGTTCGCTTCCCTGTACCATTTTCCATAACAACCAGTACGCTAGTTGATTGTTTTGGTTCTAAGTTACAATATATATCCATACCAACTACCCGATCATTGGCTTTTAGTCGAATGCCCTTAACTCCAGCAGCAGTTCTTCCCATAGGTCTAACTTGATTTTCTTTAAAATGAATTGACTGACTAAACTTTGTAACCATTAATATCTCATCATCTCCAGTTGTTGCTCTAACCCAATGTAATTCATCACCTTCTTTAAGCCCAATAGCTATCAATCCTGATTTACGAATATTCTTATATGCTTTTACTTCTGTTTTTTTAATCATACCCATCTTTGTACCCATTATTAAATACATTAGATGATCCTTTTTACTTAGGTTAATAATGTTTGTCACTGATTCGTCTGGCATTAACTGTAGTAGGTTTACCATGGATTGACCCTTGGCTTGACGAGAACTTTGAGGAATCTCATATGTTTTTTCTTCGAAAACTCTTCCTTTGTTGGTAAAAAACAATAGATCGTCGTGTGTATCAGCGGGTAATATCTGCTCTACTACATCCTCTTCTTTCATAGACATACCCATAACTCCCTTACCTCCTCTTCCCTGAGCTCTATAACTTTCCATAGGTATTCGTTTTACATAATTACCTTTTGTCAGAGTAACGATAGTTTGTTCATTTGGAATTAGATCTTCTTGGGAAAAATCTTCTAAGCTTTGTTTATATACTTTAGTTCGTCTTGGGTCTCCATATTTTTCCTTGATATCTTCTAGGTCGTTCTTGATAATCTTTGATATTTTTTGAGAATCATCTAATATTTCAGCTAATTTCTTTATTAATTCACAAGTTTTTTTATAATCATCTTCTATCTTTTTTCTTTCCAAACTTGCCAGTGCTGATAGTTTCATTTCAAGTATTGCATTACTCTGTCGTGAAGTTAATTCAAATTTTTTCTGTAGTGATTTATCTGCGTCATCTCGATTTGCTGATTTTTTTATGGTTTCGATAATTTTATCAATATTTTTTAATGCTAGTAGTAATCCTTTTAATATATGCTCTCTATTTTTAGCTTTGTTTAAATCGAAAGTAGTTCTACGACGAATAATGATTTTACGATGCTCGATATATTCATTTAAAATCTCTCTCAAGCCAAGTAGTCTTGGCTGTACTTGATCAACTAAAGCCACCATATTTACGTGAAAGGACTCTTGCATTTGAGTATTTTTGTATAATTGATTTACGATTTTTTTGGGATATGCGTCTTTTTTCAAATCAATAACTATTCTTACGCCATCCTTATCAGATTCATCTCGAATATCAGAAATTCCTGCAATTTTTTTGTTTTTCACCAAATCAGCCATTTTTTCTATTAAGTTAGCTTTGTTTACTTGATATGGTATTTCGTTTATAACTATTTGAAATTGTTCATTTTTCTTTTCTATAATTTCAGAATTTGCCCGCATAATTATCTTACCTCTTCCAGAAGCATATGCATTTTTTATTTCTTCAAAATTGTATATCGATCCACCTGTGGGGAAGTCTGGTCCTTGGACATGTTGCATTAAATCTTCGGTAGTTGCATCAGGATTTCCTATAAGAGTTATGATAGCATCTGAAATTTCATTTAAATTATGTGGTGGAATATTTGTTGCCATACCCACTGCTATTCCAAGCGTTCCATTTAAAAGTAAATTTGGAATTCTAGAGGGTAGTACCTTTGGTTCTTTTCTAGTACTGTCGTAGTTATCAGAAAACTCTACTGTATCTTTTTCTATATCTGCTAATATTTCTTCTGATAATTTACTTAGCTTTGCTTCGGTATATCTATGTGCGGCCGGTCGATCTCCGTCCATTGAACCAAAATTTCCCTGTCCTATAACCAATGGATAGCGCATAGAAAAATCCTGAGCCATCCTAACCATAGAATCATATACAGCTAAATCTCCATGTGGGTGATATTTACCTAAAACGTCTCCGACTACAGTAGCACTTTTTCTAAATTTACCTCCAGCTGTCAAACCTAATTCGTGCATAGCAAATAATACCCTACGGTGTACTGGTTTCAAACCATCTCGAACATCAGGAAGCGCCCTAGATACTATAACGCTCATGGCATAATCTAAATAACTTTCTTCCATTTCCTGAGAAATTTGTCGAGGTTTTATATAACCGATTTCGGGTTTTTTTTCAGAATCTTCAGCCAAAATATTTCTCCTTAAATATTATAATTTCTTTAATAATAAGCCTGTAAAATATAAGATTAAAAAACCAAACAATACTAAATATACTGGCGTAGAAGCTAAAAAGGTTTGATCAATTATCTTTTCAAATCCATAAAAAACAAATATAACCCCAAGCGTTCCAAGGATTGCTAATAATACTGGATGTTTTTCTAAAGTTTTACGTACAGCTGATCTTTCTACCATCAACTGTTGAACTAAATTTATCTCACCGCTTGTAAGGGTTTTTTTTAACTTATTAAATTTTTCTTCTTGATTATTGTTCATATTTTATTTTAAGTTTATATGTCGAGATTTTGAACGCTTTTCGCTCTACTTTGTATAAATCTTTTTCTAGGCTCAACCTCATCACCCATGAGTTTTGAAAATATCTGATCAGCTTCTTCAGTGTCTTGAACTTTTACTTGTAAAAGAACGCGATTTTCTGGATCAAGGGTTGTTGCCCATAATTGATCAGGATTCATCTCTCCCAAACCTTTATATCTTTGAATACCTATGCCCACATCACCATATTTTTCCTTAAATTCATTTAAAATAGTAACCTTATCTTCTTCAGTATAGGCATATGTTTTATTTTTTCCTTTACTTATCGCATACAAAGGTGGCTGAGCAATATATAGATACCCCTTACTAATAATTTCTGGGAAATATCTATAAAACAAAGTTAATAATAATGTACGTATATGGGAACCATCTACGTCCGCATCTGTCATAATAATAATTCGGTGATAACGGATTTTCTCTATATTGAACTCTTCTTCTATACCAGCACCCATAGCAATGATCAGTGATTTAATTTCGTTGTTTGCCAACATCTTATCTAGTCTGGCTCTTTCTACGTTTAATATCTTACCCCTAAGAGGCAAAATAGCTTGAAAAGATCTATCCCTACCCTGTTTAGCAGAACCACCAGCAGAATCTCCCTCTACTATCAATATTTCGCTCATTTCGGGTTTTTTGGAAGCACAGTCAGCTAATTTGCCCGGAAGAGTCATTCCCTCCAATACCCCCTTACGTATCACTGTATCTCGAGCCGCTCTAGCAGCAATTCGAGCTCGTGCTGCTAATAAAACTTTTTCAATGATTTTTTTTGCTTCAGACGGATGCTCTTCAAAATAAATTCCAAGTTGTTTACCTACGATATTTTCCACTATTGGACGTATTTCAGCATTACCAAGTTTGCTTTTTGTTTGTCCTTCAAATTGCGGATCAGGTAATTTCACAGACACTACCGCCACTAACCCTTCTCGTATGTCCTCTCCAGAAATACCCACTTCTCCATTTTTTAACAATTGCTGCTTTTTCATATAGTCATTTATCACCCTAGTTAATGCAGCACGAAAACCAGTTAAATGAAAACCACCTTCTGAAGTATGTATATTGTTAGCAAACGAATATACTCTTTCGTTAAATTCATCTGAGTATACTAAAGAAACTTCTACCAAATAATCCTCTAAGCTTTTATTAATATAAATTGGCGTTACTAACTTTTCTTTATCCTTTGTTAAATAATTTACATAAGCTTTTATGCCTCCCTCAAAATAAAAAGTATAAATTCGTGGCAAAAAATCATTTTCCGATTCCTTGGATCTAGCTTTCTCGTCACGATCGTCAAATAGTGTAATTTTTATACCCTTGGTTAAAAAGGCCTGTTCCCTACAATGCTCCAAAACAGTCCGTAGATTATAATCCAAACTATTAAATATCTGTTTATCTGGCTTAAAAGTAATCTTACTCCCGTTCTCATTACTATCACCAATAATCTTCATATCACGGATTGGTTTTCCATATTTATACTCTTGATAATATATCTTTCCATCCCGATATATCTCTGCTGAAGTAAATTCTGATAGAGCGTTAACCACCGATACACCTACGCCATGCAGTCCACCTGAAACTTTATAGCCTTCGCCACCAAACTTACCTCCCGCATGCAAAGTAGTCATTATAGTTTCAAGAGCTGGCCGCTTGGTTTGTTTATGTATATCAACTGGGATACCCCTACCATTATCTTTTACTTCAACTTTACTATCAGGCAAAAGACGAACAGTTATTTCATTAGCATATCCCGCCATAGCTTCATCAATGGAATTGTCAATAACTTCCCAAATTAAATGATGTAGTCCTTCTACTCCAGTAGAACCTATGTACATAGCTGGTCTTTTACGTACAGGCTCAAGACCCTCAAGAACCGTAATTGACTCTGCTGTATATTTTTTTGTTTCTGGTTTTGGAACCATAATTATCTTTTCTTTATTAAATATAATATATTTCAAGCCCCATAGCTTGAGAAATTAATAGTATCACAACAAATATATTTTATCATTATTTCAAGGTCTAATCAAGACAAGAAGTATTATTTTTTCAACTTTATTTCTATCGTTTTGTCTTTCAATAACTTGCCTTTCCAAATTACAATGTTACTTTCAATCTGATATTCTGAAGATGAACTTATCTGCCAACTTAGTGGAAATTGAATATTGATTTCATATGTATCATTATTAAATCCTGGTTGTTTTTGAATTAGTAATTCATAACTACTCCCTAATAAATTATCTTGAATCTTAAAGGGTAATTTATAATGAAATTTTAAAACTTGAGAATCTCGTTCATCTATAAGCACTTGTTCAGTAAAAACATTTCTCTCTAAGTAGTTATGTGACCCAATAGAAGCTAGGTTATTTTTTTGATTTATTTCAGAATTTAATAATTTACTATACTGTGGTGTTAATATTTGAAAAAATGATTTTAATTTACCGTCAAATTGCGTAAGGCTACCCAAATGTTTTCTCGATATAGTCAATATTGATTCTGCCTCACCGTTCTCCTTTACACCCACGGAATAATTTATATGACTTTTTATTCGTTGTGAAGCTTTACTTCCGCGAATATTCGCAGTATTAGTTCGATTTATATATAAATAATCTTTTTTATAATCTTTTAATTCTCCAGCAAATCCAAAATCTTTTATTATATTTTCTAGTCTTGGGTTATTGAAATATAACTGAATGTCTTTTGAGTTTAAATTTTTTAATAATGTTTTTGAAATTTTATAATAATCACTAAATTTTAAATTATTTAATTTTTCAACTAATACACCCATAAAATCAACCAGTATTTGTTTTCTATTCGCGCTTTTATCTCCCTTATATAGATCATTGTCTACTTCAACCTTATATTCTATAATGTCGGCAAAGTTTTCTGAGTTTAATACTACGTTTTCTGTAGGAACTTCAACTTCACCAATAATTTTCAAAATATCCACTACTAAATTGGTATCAATAGCAATAATTCCATCTACATTATCTTGTTGGTATATTTCATTGTATGCGTACTGAACACTCTTTGCCGCAGTTGGAAAATCAGGCATCCAATTTCTATCAAGTAAGTCCCAGATCCATTCTCCACTAAAAACTTCGTTCTTTATATATTTTGGCGGCATCAATTCTTCGGGATAATTTTTTTTACTATTTTCGGATTTTATTTTATATTCTTTATCGTTCTTATATATTGTTCTTTCTAAAAAATCAAAATAATAACTATCTTGTACATACGGCTTGTCAAACTTTCCGTCTCTTAAAGTTAATATTCCATAACTGCCGATAAAACCTCCCGTACTTCTAGCTGCACGGTTATTTTGAAAAAGCAGTAAATACCTTTTATTTTCTTCAAAACCTATTACTTCTGGTATAAAACCAAATGTTTTATTAAAATTATTAAGGTATTTTTCTAAATCTATCAAATCTATTTGTAGCTCATTAAATAATTTTTTATCAATAAATTGAGATTGTTTCAATATTAATAAATCCTGATTTATCTCATATAACAACTTAATTGATATTTTAATATTTTTTTTCATATCAATTATATTCATATCATTTATGGTTGAGTTTTCTTTTAAAAAAGGCTTAACTGTATTTGATAGTTCTCGGAGATTCTGAATAATGCGAGATATTCTTTGAGTAGCTCCTATTTCCAAACCAATTTCATCTAAGTGTCTAAAATATGAACCGCTTTGACCAGAATCAACTAGAGCTTGCTGGGATTGTTTTAAGTTGGCTTCTATTTTTTCTAATTCATAAATAATATCTTTTGAATCTGCAATATCATTAAAATTTATAATTGAATTTTTAGAACCTTCAAAACCAGCATAAACATTATGTATTAAGTTTGCTTTGATAGAAAACAACGCAAAGATTGAAATAATTAGTAAGGATATTATACCTGTTGATATAAAAAAATTGAATATTTTTTTAAAGAAATTGTTTTTAATATTTCTATTATATAGTTGATCAAACTTTTTACTGTTTGTTGGTATATCCTTAAAGCCTAATTGATCTTTTTTTATGTCCCAATATTTTTCTCTATTATTAATCATTCCTCTTGTTTAAATCAGTATTTTTAAAATAATGTAATAAAAATATGAATATGATACTAAAAACAAAACCAGCAACCAAACCTAATATAGTATTTAGGGTTGTATCTGCTGTAATTCTCACTACTACCGATTCACTTAATTTATCGATCTTATAAACAATCTTATTCCCCGTAGATTGATTAAATTGTTCTACCCTCTGACTAAGTACCTTGTATGTAGCGTCGGATATTTTTTTTAGCTCAGCATTACTTTTAGCTTTAAACACTGAATCTACGAGATTGTTCTGACTTTGAGTTGATTTAACGGAAGTTTTGATTCTTTCTCGTAATTCATCTATGTTTTTTATTTTTAAATCTAGACCTGCTTCCTTATAGATTGATTTAACAATATCTGGGCTAGATAACCATCCGCTTACCGTATTTGCGAAAAGTTGACTAGACTGTATTGCATAAAAACCGTCAAACTCATAATAATTTGGATTTTCTATTAAAGATTTTGGTACTGGGCTTACTAAAAATGTAGTTTCGCCCTCATATACTATAGGCTTATAAATTGAACCTAAATAAGCAGCAATACCCGCAATAACAGTTATAGCTATAATCAAACCAAAATATTTTTTTAAAATATTTAAGTATTTACTGAATTCCATATATACTCCTAAGTTATTTATTTAACTTGTTATTTATAAATTTTTTAATACGGTACTTAAAATCATTTATAGAAAAATTATTTGCCTGATTGATTAAATCTTGTATTTTATATTTATTGAAATCAAAATTTTTCAGCGCTTTTTCTAAGCTAATCTCAGTATCGTCTTCAAAAAAATCTCCGCATAACCCTTGTATTACAGACTCACATACACCACCTTTTTGTAATGCTAAAACTGGCCGACCAGATGCCATAACCTCTACAGGTATTATACCAAAATCTTCTTCCCCTGGAAAAATTAAAGCCTTACAATTAGCGTATAGTTTAACCAAATCTCTATCTGATACCCTCCCTAAAAATTCAATATTTTTATTTGCAATTTTTTGTAATTTATTCTTTTCAGGGCCGCTACCAACTACTTTTAATTTTATACCCAATTTATTGAAAACATTAATTACTAGTCTAGGATTTTTGTAATATACTAATCTACTAGCTAGTAAAAAATAATCTTTACTAGGAGAGGTTGAAGGTTTAAATTTTTCTATTAATACTGGGGGATATATTACTTTTGCATCTCTGTTGTAATGTTTTTTTATTTTCAATGCAGTATTTTTAGAATTTGCTATATACACATCTGGTCTTTGAGAAGCTATCTTATCTGGTTTTTTTAATAGATTTCTTATAAGTATTAATATTGGATTAGTTGACAACCTTGGGTCTATTTTTGGCTCCCAAACATATCGGAGTGGGTAATGACAATAACAAATGTGTAGAGTTTTTTTAGAAGTTTTAATCCCTTTAGAAAATGCATGAGAAGAAGATACTACTAAATCATAATTTGAAAAATCAAAACCTTCATATGCTTTAAGCATTAAGGGTAAATATATCTGTGGATTGTTTTTTGCTTTCGGAAAATTTTGTAAAAAAGAAGTATGAACCTTTTTGTTTTTAAAATAAGGAACTTTTTTTGAGTTATAAACGCATGTATAAATTGGAGCATCTGGAAAAATCTCAGAAAGTGCTTGTAGTACTTTTTCTGACCCTGCGTCAACTACCAACCAATCATGAACCAAAGCAACTTTCATTAAAATGCTCCTCTTTTAGATATAATCTGCCAAAAGGTTTTAAATATTATCTGAATATCAAGTAATAACGACCAATTTTCAGCATAATAAATATCTAAACGTATTCTTTCTTCTGTAGTCATCTCGCTTCGCCCAGATACTTGCCATAACCCTGTCAAACCTGGTTTTACATACCTTCTAATTCTATATTTTTTTTCGAATGCTTCAACATCTTTTGATTCTTCCAAAGCCAAAGGTCTTGGTCCTACCAAGCTCATTTCTCCGTTAAATACATTTATTAATTGTGGTAACTCGTCTAAGCTAGTTTTACGTAAAAATTTACCAATTCTTGTAACCCTTGGATCTCCACTCGCTTTTACATTTATAAATGGACCAGTGTCTTTTTTTTCACTTCTTACTTTTCGTAATAATTTTGGCGCATCTTCTATCATGGTACGGAATTTATAAAAATAAAAATCTGAGTCTTCGCCTACACGTTTTTGTGCAAAGAAAATCGATCCTTTTGAATCTAATTTTATCGCAATTGCTATAATTATAAACAATGGAAGTGTAATGATTAATCCAAGTATTGCACATATTACATCAACTAATCTCTTAAAAATTCGACCCCAGCCTCCAAGAGATGTTTTTCGTAATGATATTATAGGTATTCCAGCTATAGTTTCTAAATCAATATTAGTAGATTGAGTTTCAAATAAATTTGGAACATATCTAAAGCGAATTTTTTCATCTTGACAAAACCCTACAAGCTCAAAAGCAGCCACAGAATCTAACCCTTTTCCAGTCCAAATTATTTCTGAGATGTCTTTAAGGTCAAATTGTTTTCCTAAATTTTGAAAACCTTTAATTATAGGCAAATTTAATATAGATTTTTTCTTTGAGTTACCAATATCAATAAACGCTAATGTCTGTCTTTCGCCACCACCATTTTTACTAATTTGATATGCAATACTTTGAGCAATTATCCCTGTACCAATAATTACGACTTTGCGAACACCAATTTTTTTTGAATATAGTACTTTTTGAACTAACCATATAAAAGATCTTCCTGTACTAATTAATACTATAGTAATAATCCAAGCATACACAATTAACAATCTTGAAAAAAATAAAGTTCTAGTTAAAAATAATAACCCAAAAATTAACATAAAGATTACGGATACTGAGGTAGCGATCTGATTATAATCACTCAATAATCCTTGGTTTTTTCTATTATATAATCCATTCATACTTGCTATAAATATCCATACGGGTAAAACATAGAGGACATAACCGCCCATATATTGATCTAAGGGCATGAATTCATTTGGGGTAGGACCAAAATATTCTAGACGTATGTAGTATGCAAAAATAAACGCCAATAAGATCATAGATAAATCCGTAGGCATCTTTAAAAATAGTAAGATAAGTTCTATTCGAGCAATTTTTAATTTATTCTTCATACACCAAAATATACCTTAAAATGATGAAAAAATCAAGATATAAATAGAGTTTTACGAACTAATTCTTGGGTCCTACTGTAATTACTGACGAAGTGTCGTCATCTTCTTCAGATTTTGATATAGCAATTCCAAACACTCTAGTATCTTTTTCTGCACTTATACTTGAAGTAGTATTTAATGTGAATTGTGAAATAATCGTCCATCCCTTAACCTTTAATTCATCAAGGTACCAATTATATATTTCACTTGAAGTAGATCCAGAAATAAAACTTAAATAAAAATCTTCATCACCACTTTTTCCAACAGTATTAATATTATCCTTGGCATAAATCGGAACATCATCAGGCCAATAATTGGGTAAATCTATATTTTCTCCACCCTCTACAACTGTTCCGTCGTCAGTTTCTAACTTTGTACTATTATTGTCTTCATCAACGCTAATGCCTGTCTGTTTATCAAACCAAGACTTAAATATATACCTACTAGCAAAATATCCACCTGCACTTAGTACTATAAGTACTATTACTACAATAGTGATGATCATACCTATATTGGATTTTTTTTCTGTTTTTGAACTTGAGTCTACTTCTGGTGGTTTAACTTCTGATTTTTTTTCTTCTAACGAATCTTCCATTCGGCCTCCTTTTTTATCTCAATAATGAAATTTATATTATTAAGTATATAATATACAAAAATAATGTGATTATCAATTAAATTTCAATAGTTTTATTCAATTTTGGTAATTCAACAGTTATTGAATATTTGTCTTGAAGAGTTTTTGCTAACATTTCTCGAGCTTCGTCATCTCCATGATTTAAAAAAATTCTTTTTATTTTTTTAATTTTATAATGACCGATCCATTCAACTAATTCTTTTTGATCAGCGTGACCTGAAAAGATTTCAGTCATACTTACTTTTGCATTTACAGGAACTTTTCTTCCTTTAATACTTATGTTCTTTATTCCGTCTAAAATATCTCTACCTCTAGTACCTTTGACCTGATAACCTAAAAAATATAATTGAGTAGTGGGATCTGGTAAATATCTTTGAAGGTGATACGTTATCCTTCCCCCATTACACATTCCACTTCCAGCTATAATCACCTTAGGTTTAGGTGAGTTATTTATATATTTTGACTGTACTACCTCTGGGGTATATTGCAGATTTTTAAATTCAAAAATATCATCACCAGCCATAATATGTCGCTTTGTTTCAAAATTATAAAAATCTTTAAATCTGTCAAAAATCTTGGTCACTCTAATGGCTAAAGGACTATCTACAAAAATATCTATTTCTTTAATCTCTCGACTCTCAACCAAATTATTTATTTCATATAAAATTTCCTGTGTTCTTTCAAGAGCAAAAGCTGGAAAAATCAAAACACCTTTCTTAGATATAGTTTCTTCTATGGCAATCTTTATTATCTTTTTTTTATCGTTAATAGTTTTTTTATGTAATCTATCCCCATAAGTAGACTCACAAACTATGTAATCAGCGTCACTGATATCTGCTATTTTCTTAATTAAAAGCATGGACTCGTGACCCAAATCCCCTGAAAATACGATTTTTTTACCCTCTGCCCAAATTTCAATTATTGCAGCACCTATTATATGCCCAGCATTACGAAACTGTATCCACGTATTTGGTGTGATTTTTACTTTTTTCTGGTAATCGATTTTCTTAAATAAAGGAAGTAGGCTGAGCAAATCTTTTTCAGAATATAAAGGCTCTAAACCTTCATCGCGAGAATCTTCTTGCATAATATGTGCACTGTCAGCAAGCATCACATTTGTAAGCTCAATGGTTGGTTCGGTAGCATAGATTTTACCACGAAATCCGTCTTTGTATAATTTTGGCAAACGACCACAGTGATCCTGATGAGCGTGTGTTAATAAAACACAATCGATCTCCTTTGGATCAAAAGGAAAATCTTCAGCATTTTTTGAAGTAGCAAATTGACGCCCCTGAAAAAGCCCACAATCGATTAATATTTTTTTACCTTCAGCTTCAAAAAGCGTACAAGAACCTGTTACTTCCCCAGCTGCTCCACAAAAAGTTAATTTCAATTTTTTATTCTCCTGTCTTATAATACTAACTAATATTTTTCTTTAACTTCTTAGTCCATCAAGTTCCACAAAAAAGATTTGTTGCCACTTACCGAGTAATAATTTATTTTTTTCATTTTTAAACCAATTTCCTTTTCGTCCATTGTAACAAACTAATATGTTTGTTCGAAATTTCATTTAATACTAACTTTGGCAATTGAACGAAACTATCAAACCCCCCAATACTTGAAAACCCTCCAACAACATCACTGTTAAATATTACTAATAAATCCAACTTACTATATAAAGGTATAGACCTATATAGCCAACCTTGCGACAAACTAAATGCATGGTCAACTTTAGGCACAATATTTATATGATCGATAGATTCTGATTTATGTTTCTGTAAATTCGTTAGATCTTTATTCTCCATCAAATACGTTGTAGGATACGAATCAATCTTTATGCTTGAGATATTCTTTCGTATATACTTAAAAGCTCTTTGAATCTCTATAAGGCTAATACCAGTATATTTAGCTAGTTCACTGATACTCAGTGGTCCATAGTTTTGAATTATCGAATAAATAACCTCAGCCAATACTTGCTCATTTGATTTCTGTGATAGATCAGAATCCAATATTTCTTGAGTTAATACAAATTCAAATTTTTTTTCTACAACATTTAATATTTTTAAAATCTTATGTCTTGATTCTAAATACTCTATAGATAGTTTTATAACATTTGGTGAATAATCTTTGGTCTGTTCTGTAATCTGATACAGATTTAGAGGTTCTTGTTTTAATTTTTGATAAATAACCTTAGAACAACTTCTTACTATCAAACTAGGTTCTTTAAGAGGTATGAGTTGAATAAAGTTTCGGGCAATATTCCTAGGTACAAATAATCTTTTATTTTTAAAAGTTTTAACTTCAATGATTATATTTTGTTGAAGTGATTTCGATAATTTTTCAGCTTGAAAATTCTTTACTCGAAGATAAAAACTCAATAAAGCATTTTGTTCTTTTGGAAAACCTGTTTTTTCTATTATACTTAAAACACTTGAGTCCCCAGGTAGGGGACTTGTAAATAGTTGCTTATATAGATAATACTTTAATACTTTTTCAGATCGTATTATCATTTTTTATCTAAATTGACTAAATTTACGGGTTTACTATTAATAAAAGCTAATATATTTTCAGATGTAACATCTAAGATTTTATGTATTGCGTCTTTTGTGTTAAAAGCATTGTGTGGTGTAATGATTACATTATCCCTGGCAACCAACATATGATTTTCAATTACTGTTCTTAAGTCTGATGTATTGAAGTTACCCTTTAATAATTCTGCTTCTTCTTTTACGTTATCTTCTTGTTCGAGTACATCTAGCCCTGCACCAGAAATAATACCAGAGTTAAGAGCATTTACCAAAGCTTCAGTTTCAACTAAACCACCTCTCGCAGTATTAATAAATAAGGCACCTTTTTTAATTTGTGTGATATTATCTTTGTTAATTAAATGATGGGTATGTTTATTGTATGGGACGTGTAAAGTTACGATATCACTCTTTTGTAATAATCCTTCTAAAGAATTTGCATACCTAAAATTGTATTTTTTTGCTAACTCTTGATCGTGATTTAAGTCATAAGCTATGATTTTCATTTCAAAACCATTAGCAATCCTAGCCACATATTGACCAATATGTCCCATACCAACTATACCTATTGTTTTTCCTTGCAATTTAAATCCCATAAGTCCATGAAAATCAAAATCTAATTTTTCTGTACGGTTATGTGATTCAATTATTTTTCTTGATAAAGCCAATATTAATGCGAAAGTATGCTCAGCAACCGAATTTCCACCATAAAATGGAACATTTGATACTTTTATATTATTCTTTTTACAATAATCTAAATCAATATGATCAAAACCCGTAGATCTGGTAGTGATAAATTTCAAATTCGGAAGATGTTTTAATGATTCTGCGTTAAGCTTTGATTGTATAAATACGCTGACAATTTCGTAATTACCAACTTTTTCCAAAATATCAATAGATAATTTTTCTTTATAAAACCCAACATCCAGTCCTTTTAACTTTCTGGACAAAGAATCGATTTCATATTTTTCAGTATCGAAAATAGCAATTCTCATAATTGTTTTAAAAAATAATTAAATTAATCAACTTTCCAATTTCCTGATATCTTCAAATAAACTATCTTGTGCGTCTTTGGATTCTGATTGAATTCTATCTTCAATATCTGGAATCTGTTTTTTTAAAAAAGATAACAAATCCTCATTCCCGGGATCACGAGAAAACTCAGTCATAAACAACTCATGATGCTTATCGTCTAGTTCGTATAAAATCCGGTCCATTATCCGATGGTGTATGGTTGAATCTATCATATCTAAAATTTCCATTTTCTCTTTTTCGATCTCCAATAAACGCTCTACCATCATTATTAGTTGGTCTGTGTCTAAAAGATGACTAAAAAATGTTTTTCTTCTCATAATATTATTTATTATATAAACTTGTATTTGGTGCTTGAGCTTGGATTTTACCTAAGGAAACTTGGTTTTCTGTATCATTTAGAAAAAACATCACAACAGGGCCTTTTCTAGATCCAGTAGAATAACCAAGATGAATCATAACTTCTGGGGAACCTCCAAAAGATTTTCCCGTCCAAGTAGCAGGTCCGCTATCCCCAAGTTCTCCTACGCAGGCTTGACCTGTGTTTGTATTAATAACAATCATTTTTCGATATTTAAACCAGTCGTATAACTCTCTAGTCCTTGCTCCCCAACCTGGTGCTAAAAATGTCTGACCCACTAAATAATACTGTTCTTTGGTTTTCAAGTCATCAGTCAATAAAGCTTTTGATGGAGCAAAATATCCCCAAGCACCTCTTCCTGGAGTAATGCCTGAAAGTGCTGGATATATGTCTTCTCCTTCAGTGTAATGAGAAGGTGCTGTATCTCCGGGAAATCTAGGAAGATGTTGTTCTCCGCCAATCAATCCATAGCTTACATTTAATCTATTTCCCTCAAGTTCAGCTGAAGCATTTACACCAAAATGTTCGCTTATAATTTGCCCTAGAGCCTTTTCATCTTCTGGTGAAAGCTTAGATTTATTGCTAATAATATCTCGAATTTTCTTGGCAAAAACTTCTGGTTTATCAGGAATTTGAGTAGGTGGAGTGTCTTTTTTTTGTTCTTCTATATTTATCTGATTGTTTTTAGAATTATCCGGATTATCAACTGGCGGGTTTTCAGCAATTGCTACTGGGCTAGTTGCCAAAATACTTGCAATAGCTGCAGTTGACGCTGCTAGTGCTCCTTTTGTACGTATTTCATCCAAAGTCCTACCCTGTTTTTTAAGTGTTTTGTGAGCTTTTTGATGAATTTTTTCAAATTTACTCTTAGCTTTATTATGATGACCGCCAACAACTTGTTGTAAATTATAAAAAGCCGTAGATTTCTTATTGATTTGTTTCATAGTATTAAACTATTTATTACTCTTCGTATTCTACTCTAGATTTTACTGAATTATCTTCTTGAGGTTTTTTCAATATTGAAGTTTTTAATATTTTTTTTGATTTAGGTTTTGATATTATTTCTGTATTTTTGCTTAATTGGGAATTACCTGGTTTTGAATCTAATTTAGATGATTTATTTTTTTTATACTTTACTAATAATATAATCCCTACTACTAATATCACCAAACCCAAACACATTAGACTTAAATAAATCCAATTCAAATACCAAGGAGCGAAAGTATTTTTATCATTTTCTTTTTCATCTTTGTTTTCATTATCAACTATTATGGTAGCTGTTTCTTTGTCTTCTTTAGAGGTAGTGTCTAGTTTATCGTCTGTATTATTTGAAGTAGGTATGTCTTCATTATCAGCCACCACGGTATAAGTAGTTGTTGCTTGATCTACTGATGAGGGTATAGCTGGTGGTTGACCTGCACAACTAGCAATAGCAAGAATTGTGTGTGACTCCTCTGTTGCATCTGATGGAATTATATATTTTATTTCAAAACTTGGCGCAATACCAACATCTATTGGGGCTCCATCCCACATTACTGTAACTGGAAAACCAATGTTATGTATGCAAAAATCTTCACCCTTAATAGTCAACTCAATGCCTGTTGGTCCTTGACTCTGTGGAGACAACGACAACGATATTGCTGCATTAACAAGGTTTGGATTTATAAAAAATAAAAAAGCTGTTAATACAGCCGTAGAATATATTATATATTTATTCATATTACCCTCATTCCGATTAAATCACTTTTACATATATAATTATATCAGATTTTTTTATATATTTATTATATTATTACCCAAATACCCAAACTTAATAGAATCAAACCAGCTACAAGATGTAGAATACGAATATTTCGATTTTTCCACTTTCTCGTAGACTCTACATTTGATCTACCCCAATAAATCAATCCAATAATTATTAAAAGTGGAAGTATAAATAATAAGTTGTAGTATAATAAAATTGGTACTACGGCCACTTTTGACAGGGTTGACAAATATCCAACAGTAAATAAATATGGACCTCCGGTACATGGTAATTCAAATAATATAATTATAAAACCTGCTAAAAATGCTCCGAATGGACTAGTGATACTCTGTAAAAATCTTCTCATGGTTGGTCGCCATGACAATGGAATCTCTATTGATGTTCCCTTACCATACCAAAAAAAATCTTTAATATTAAATAACCCGAGTATGATGGCTAATCCCCCAATAAACCAATGAATGTACTCTGCGTATTTCTGTAACTCAAACAAGTTAAATACCGAAAACAATCCAAGACCTGCTAAAAAATATGCTGTAAATAACCCAAAACTAAAAACTAAACCAATCTTTACTGCCTGCGCCTTATCTTTTGTAGTCAATAACGAACTTAAAAGAATTAAGAGTACTGCTATTGCACATGGATTAATCGAATCTACTAATGCAGCAGATGTTATAATCCAGAAAGTAGTAAGATTAAAATCAAAATTCCTGGACAATGCATCTGCACACTCCCAAAATCTTGAACTTTGACAAGTCCCAGATGTAGCTGCATAAACTTTATCAAAAATATTTATCACCATGATTTATGAAAGTTTATTTTTTATCTTATATTATATGGCTCACAATATCTAACTCGCCCAATAAATATATCACATAAATTGAAATTAAAAATATACCTTGTATAAAATAATTCTGATCATTCTTAACTTCGGCTGCAAACAAAACCAAACCTATCGTAAACAAACATATTATGCTCCACCATGCACTTTCAACATTTATAGTAATGGGTTTTACAATAGCGACAAACCCGAGAATGAGGGTAAAATTTATTAACGCACTACCAAGTAAATTACCGACCGCCATTGTGACTTTCTTTCGCATTACTGCATGAATACTAAAAATCAATTCAGGTAAAGATGTTCCAAGTGCAACCAGTACAAGCCCTATTACAAAGGAAGATACTCCAAAATTCTTAGCAATCTCCATACCTAAGGTCACAACAAAATAAGAAGATACTAAGAGTAACGCAGTAAAAGCAAAAAAACTAAGTAAATAAACAATAGATTTCTTCTTTGGCTCATCGAGCTTATTTACTTTTCCAGTTATCAAACTCTGTTCTTTAAATAAAGAATATATATGAAACCCAAAAAAGGACAATAACATCAAACCCTCTATCTGAGACAACAATCCATCAGAAATAAACAAAAATAAAACTGCAATTATAAATAAATTTACAACAATGTCTTTTTTAAATATAGATTGGTAATTTTGTTTTTTATTCCATAAATAAACTAACCCTAATATTAAACCTAGATTAACTAGATTCGATCCTATTACAGTACCCAAAGACAACTGAGCTTGATCTTGAACAACTGCATTAACCGCCACAAACAATTCAGGCAAATTAGTAGCAAATGCCATGATTACAAAACCCAAAACAAATTGACTTAAACGTAAGATTCTACCAAATTTCTCAAGCGCGTTAATCGCCCAAAATCCGCTGAGAAATAAAGAAATAAGTGAAATTATAAACAATATAGTATCTGACATTTATTATATAATACCAGAAATACTAATTATTTGATTGTGTTATAATAAATTTAGAATCAAACATACAAGGAGGACTTATGGAAAATCAATCTCCAGAAACACCACCAAATAATCCTACTCCCCCACCGTTAAATAACAACCCAATGCCCGAAGATACTAGTATTAATGAAATAGGATTGCCAACACCTGTACAATCCAAATTTCAATTCAAATCTTCAATTATTTGGATCGTGTTAATTATTATAATTATAGGCCTATTTTTTGCAGGTTATGGAATAGGTGGATCTTCTGAAAACAATCAAATTAAAAGCTTGCAAGATCAAATTGAAAAACTAGAAACTAATAAAGATAAATCAAATAACCAAATAGCTGAATTAGAAAAAGCTGTAAAAGATTTAGACTTAGGTATTATTCATATACCTTTTAAAAATTTTAAACACTCATATCAATTTTCTTATCCTTCGGATTTGATTTTAATTGATTACTCAAATAATGCTGCAATACCTATATTCGGTTTAGAAAAAAACAATAATACAATTGCAGTTATAAAATCTGGATTAAGCGAGTACCCAATAGATAAATACATGGGACAAGAATCATCAAAATCACTAAAAATAGGCAAACAAGAAGCAACTGAACATATATTTCCAGAAGGTACTGTAATCGACGGAAACAAATCAGACCCATTTATTGCTTACAGAATTATCAATAATAAAGTCCAGTATGTTCTTGAATTTTATGGTAATACTGAATTATCAGATATTCAAAATAGAATACTTGAGTCATTTAAATTTATTAAAGTTATTAAACCAAGTAGTAATGTATTTGGTTTTTAGTAATTATTTAATTCTTTTAAATTTACACATATAACAAAATCGAAAAAAAGACGTATATAAGCTATACCAACTAAACTATCTTGTCTCGAATTTTTTGTACTACTTCTTCCATTTTCCAATCTGTTTTAACTAAGTACTCGCTAGCATTATACCGTACAGCTTCAGCTATCTTTTCATTTTCACTTAAATTTGTAAGCATTATAACTGGAATGTTTTCGCCCCATTTTTCAGATCTAAGTTTTTTTAAATAAGTTAATCCATCCATAATTGGCATCTGAATATCTAGTAAAATTAAGTCTGGTTTTTTAGATTTTGTGACTTCCAATCCTTCTTTTCCATTTTTAGCTTCAAATACACTGAATTTTTCTAATTTTAATTTTTTTACTAATACGGTTCGAATATCTTTATCGTCTTCTATTACTAAAATTCTTTTGGACATACAGCTCCTTAGTTATTTATAAGTATTTTAACTTATTATCAATAAAAAAACACGACCGAGTCGTGTATTTTTATGCTTTGAATAGATTTTGGTAAGCCGAGTTCTGTCAATGAATAATCATTTATCTGGTTCTGGTGTTACCACCAGAATCAAGCAACGGGCTATCTGCAAACCTCAAAGTTAAGTTGTTAACAGATATCCACCCCGTCTTGCACCTAGTAGGGTTTACCATATTCATTTGTCACCAAATGAACCTGTGGTCTCTTACACCGCTCTTTTCACCTTTGCCTCTTAGCCTTTAGGGCTAAGTTCGGCCGTATTGTTTCTGTGGCACTTTCCCTAAGGTTTCCCTTGGTCGCAGTTAGCGACTACTATTACTTTGTGGTGCTCGGACTTTCCTCCCCAAAATATTGGAGTGATTATTTTTCCGATCTATTCAAAGCACGATTATTATACCTGTTAAATCTTGATTTGTCAAGGTAAATTTGCTACAATTTCAAGGTATATTGGGGTATAGCCAAGTGGTAAGGCAACGGGTTTTGATCCCGTGATCCCAGGTTCGAATCCTGGTACCCCAGCCATAACTTGCACCAAAGGTGATCACAGCGTAACTATTTTTATTATCTGCATAAAAGCAGTTAGGATGAAATAAAGAGCCTATATGAATTATAAGCGACCCATCAATTATTTAGAGGCAGCTACTGCCATCAAAGATCTCAAACGATATTTAGATTTAGTTAGGCATTGTTTCAACTATGCAACTGATATTAATGAAGCAAAACCACTTAAGGAATTAATAAGCAACTACGATAAGAAAAGGCAATATCAACAACTAACTACAGAGATTCAAAAGATGGCTGGGGTAATAACACATAGGTTTTACAGGAATGGACTATCTAGTAAATATAATGTTTCCACAGAAGATCCAGAATATGATTCTACAGGCAAAATAAAAAATAAGCGTGAGGAACGTTTCGTAGAGTTATTTTTAAATTTTGACACGCTTGTGAAAGCTAAATATATCCATAGACAGAGCTTATATGAATATACAACTGGAATAATCGAGACAGTCATCGGTGATTATGACCGAATCAGATTAGAAGAGCGGAAAAGGTGGTTAAATCCAGTATGGATTATTGCACAAGTTCTCCGAATCCCCATCTCAATCATGGAGTATATGGGCATAAATACCAATGACAAACGAACCAACAATTTTGTATTCTGGCTTGTTCAAGCACTTGTTCTTATACTACTATTACTACTCCTGGTGAAACTAGGCTTATCACCAACCTATATCAGGTTTGTCGGTTAATAAAAATTCTTTATCGATAATATTTATCTTGTGCCTATTACACTTAACATGTTCTAGACCGGCACGCTCAGCCAATAAAAAATAAACTCATCTATTTGAGTTTATTTATTTTCACAGTAATACAAGTATATAATTTATAAAATTTGTTTTAAGAATTTTCCCGTATATGATTTAGTGTTTTTCGCAACATCTTCAGGTGTACCTATTCCTACGATCTCTCCACCACCTTCTCCACCCTCAGGTCCAAGATCAATAAGATGATCTGCGGTTTTTATTACCTGTAAATTATGCTCAATCACAAGCACTGTGTTTCCTTTTTCAACTAATTTATTAAGAACTGTAAGTAGTTTTTTAATATCTGCAAAGTGTAATCCAGTTGTTGGCTCATCCAAAATATAAAGCGTTTGACCAGTATCTCGGCGTGATAGCTCGCTTGCAAGTTTTATTCTTTGAGCTTCTCCACCAGACAAAGTAGTTGCTGGTTGACCTAAGTGTAAATAGCCAAGACCAACATCGTTTAATATCTTTAACTTCTCTTTTATAGTTGGAATATTTCCAAAAAATTTAAGAGCTTCTTCAATTGTCATACCCAAAATGTTTGAAATATTTTTATCTTTATATTGTATATCTAGAGCTTCGCGATTATATCTCTTACCTCTACAGTCCTCGCAAGGCACATAAACATCTGGTAAAAAAAACATCTCTATTTTCTTTACTCCGTCACCACCACAGGTCTCACATCTTCCGCCCCTTACATTAAAACTAAATCTCCCTGCATTATATCCACGAATTTTAGCTTCAGGACTCTGAGCAAATAACTCACGAATCTTAGTAAACACACCGGTATAAGTAGCAGGATTAGATCTAGGGGTTCTACCAATAGGCGATTGATCAATTACAATCACTTTATTAAGATTTTCAGTTCCAAGAATCTCTTGATGTTCGCCGGCTACTAACTGTGCTCTATGAAATTTATTTCTTAAAGCTTTTGAAAGAACTTCAAAAACCAAACTACTTTTTCCAGATCCTGAAACACCTGTAAAACATGTAAATGTACCTAGTGGAATCTTAATATCTATATTTTTTAAATTAAAAGCACTGGCTTTTTTTATCTCAAGAATTTTATCATTACCCTTACGTCTTATTTTTGGAATATCTATCTTCTCTTTACCAGTCAAAAATCTTCCAGTAGAAGTATTACTTGTTTTAATTTTTGAATAAGGTCCTTCAAATACAATTTTCCCTCCATGCTTACCTGCGCCTGGACCAATATCGATTATATAATCAGCAGCGCGCATCATATCCTCATCATGCTCAACTACAATTACTGTATTTCCCAAATCTTTCAAAGCTTGCAAAGTATTTATAAGCCTTGAATTATCTCTTGGGTGCAAACCAATTGTTGGCTCATCTAATATATAGATTACTCCTGATAAACCAGAACCTATTTGTGTAGCAAGTCTTATACGTTGTGCTTCGCCGCCAGCAAGAGTTGAAGTTCTGCGATCCAAGGTCAAATATTCCAAACCAACATCATCTAAAAACTTTACCCTTCTATTTATTTCCAAAAGTATTTGTTTTGCTATTAGTAATTCAGTTTGATTAAGTTTTAACTCTTTAAATACTTTTTGTACTTTTTTAATAGGAATTTCACAAATTTCCGAAATTGATTTACCTCCAATCAAAACTGATAAAAATTCTTGTTTTAATCTTTTTCCACCACATGTGGGACAGATTTTCTCAGTCATATATTTTTCAATTTCATTTCGTATAAAATCAGAATCAGTTTCTTTATATCTTCTTTCTAAGTTAGGTATTACTCCCTCATATTTTGTTAAATATCCATCAATATCATATTCTTGATTTCCAGTACCGTGCAAAATTATTTGCAAAGATTTTTCTGACAGATCTTCTACTTCATCATCAACAGAAAATTTATTTTCTCGTGCAACTGCTTTAAGTATTTTCTCATTCCAAGTAAGCCTAGAAGCCATTTTTACCCAAGGTCGTATAGCTCCTTCTGCTAAAGTAAGCCTTTGATTGGGAATTACAAGCTCTGGATCTACTGATAACTTAATACCTAAGCCTGTACAATCTTCACAAGCTCCATATGGGCTATTAAAAGAAAAAGACCTTGGAGCAATTTCAGGTAATGATATGCCACAATCTAAGCAAGCAAAAAGTTCAGAGAAAACTTTGTTCTGTTTGTTACTTGTACTATAAATATAAAATCTACCCTCGCCCCATTTCAAAGCATTTTCAACTGCCTCAGATAATCGAATTCGCTCAGTTTTTTTAATAATTAACCTATCAATCACTATCTCGATAGAATGTTTTTTTTGTTTATCAAGTACTGGAACTTCATTTAAATCAGAGATTACTCCGTCAACCCGTACTCTTACAAATCCAATTTTTTTAATTTTTTCAAAAATATGTTCATGTTCTCCCTTTCTGCCTTCTACCAGGGGAGATAATATTATTACTCGTATTCCTTCTGAATAACTAGTATAAATATTGTTTGTGATTCGTTCTGGTGTTTGTTTTGTAATTTTCTTACCACAATCAGGACAATTAGGTATACCTATTCTTGCATACAATAAACGTAAATAATCATATATTTCAGTAATAGTCCCAACAGTAGAACGTGGACTACCTCCAGCACTTTTTTGATCAATCGATATTGAGGGTGATAAACCTAAAATTTGATCTACATCTGGTTTATCCATTACACCCAAAAATTGACGAGCATAAGCCGAAAGGGACTCAACATAACGCCGTTGACCTTCAGCATATATCGTGTCAAAGGCTAATGATGATTTTCCTGACCCAGATAAACCAGTAATTACTACTAGTTTATTTTTCGGAATTTTGATATTTACATTTTGTAAATTATGTTGACGAGCTCCACGGACCTCTATGAATTCATCGGCCATTTGTTCACCTTATAGATATAAATTATGAAATCTTGCCAATTGTAACATAAAGACTTTACTTTGCCAACCCACAAATCTGTGATCAATATAAATAAAAAAACAGTTCTAAGAAAGGAACTGTTTTTTTATTTTGTTTATCTTGTTAATGCAGCTAAGCGTTCATAAGCCTCTATCGAAACTTCTCTTTCTTGTTTTTCTTCTGCTTCACGAGCTATCTGTTTGTACATTTCAATTGCTTTTTCTTTATTACCTTCAAAGAATAATTCTTCAGCTGCTTGTAATTTTTCTTCTTCTACTACCTTAGTACGGTCATATTCAATTAATTCCTTTCGAATATTATAAGCTTTTTTTAGGTAGTCATTTGGTTTTTCCTCTGAAACCACATGTCCAGATAACATATCGTCAATATCATTAGAGGGAACTTGAGTAGGTTTTGGAATTGGAGGTTGTGGCATTGGAGTAGGTTTTGGAATTGGAGGTTGTGGCATTGGAGTAGGTTTTGGAATTGGAGGTTGTGGCATTGGAGTAGGTTTTGGAATTGGAGGTT
>SDBT01000924.1_pt1 | contig 49257 bp, 36 predicted proteins | sample 2277101 | NCBI WGS metagenome assembly SDBT01 (sample SAMN10404973, study PRJNA504765) | marine sediment metagenome | isolation source: marine sediment core GS10_PC15, 103 cmbsf | place: Arctic Ocean: Southern Knipovich Ridge | collected 2010
CTCAAGCCCTTGAGATTGGCGAAACTATCAGATAAAGAGGGTAATACAGACTGGTCGACCTAACTGCCTGAATTTGCAGGGATTGCGCCTTACCTTAAAACATAAACCGGAAACTCAGGCTAGTGTCTGATTATGACAGTGAAAACATTGAGGAAGACATCGAGGAAGAAAAATCAGAACTTGAAGAACGGGCGGAAAAACTCGGGGAAATGGCTGATGATCTTGAAGAAATCGCCGAAGATTTCGAAGATTTACACTACAAAATGAAAAATGAAATCAAAGAATTAAATGACCTGGATTGGTTTTGATGATTTCATTTATCTAATGACCATCTTATTTATCACATTTACATTTATGTAAATCCAACCCGTAATTTTCACTTAGATCTAAGGGTGGTAAAGGACCATCTAATGGTTTGGAATTATACACATACCAGTCAAACCACTGGATCTGGCGATGGATAACATCCGCCCTGCCCGGTTGTTTTGAATTACCATGTCTTTCCCCGGGATATTGAACCAATCTTACCGCTTTATGATCATTCATCCGCATTCGCCAGTATAGTTCCATACTCTGAGATGGGTGCACCCTTGTATCTGCAGCCCCACCATAGATCAATGTTGCTGTTTTGCTCTGGTGTGCCCAATATATGGGACTCCTTTCCAGAGCTAACTGCCACATTTCTTCTAATTTTTTGCCGGAATGAACATATAACTCTTCATAGGGAATATCGGTTGTTCCCATTCGACTGATCACATCACTAAGTCCTACAAACATACAAACCGCTTTGACATATTTTGTATAATACGTTGCAAACCAGGCCGAAGCATAACCACCATAGGATCCACCGGCCATTCCAACTCTTTTATTATCAGCAATACCTTCAGCAACCAGATGTCCAATACCATCTGCAATATCATCAAATTCCTTGCCGGCAGGATCTCCAAATCCCTCCATACTGAATTTGACTCCATAACCTGTGCTGGCCCTGTAATTGGGATAAAAAATCACATAGCCCTTACCTGCCATAACCTGTCCCGGTGTTGAATACCATGTTACCCAACCATTGTAGTAATGACTCTCAGGTCCCCCATGGACATAAACAATTAAGGGATACGGCTTGCCCTTTACATATCCCACAGGATAGATAATCAGGCCTTCAATCTCCAGTCCATCCCGGGCATTGTAGCGGATAACTTTTTGCTCACCCAGGGTTTTGTTATCCAGCCATAGATTTACGTTAGTCATTCGTTTCATCTTCTCTCCCGGTTCCCAATAGAACACATCACCGGGTATATCCGGAGAACCGCCGATCATAACAAATTTGTTTTCCCGGTTATATTTTATTCGACTAAGAATGAGACCGTCCGATTCCGAGTCTAATAAAATATCCCGATCGCCCCCCTCTGCAGGTACTGCACTCAGAGTCGACCAGACTCCCTCCCCGGAGCGGTAAATTACCGTATCATCATCCTGCCATCCGACCCAGTTAACATGTCCACGAAAATCAGGAATCGTCAGATTTTTTGCCTTGCCACCCTTTGTATTAATAACAAATACCTGGCTTATCTGGTGATCTTCCCTGGAAAGGGCTGAGTTATATACCAGTTTGGATCCATCGGGGCTGAAAGCATAATTTCCAAGTTTACCCGGATTATCGGTCAATTGCTTAAGTTGTCTGCTTTCCAGGTCGAGTATGTTGATTTTTCGGAACATATACCGATGATCAATTAAATTCTCAGGTGATACAGAAGCAGCAATCTTTTTACCGTCACGGCTAAAATAAAAATCCCATATGGTCACATCTTTGGTTAACTGAACAATCTTCTCTTTCGTATCCTGCTCAATCAGATTTAGCAGATAAAGATTTCGATGTTTCAGGTTTTCCTGATAATAGATAAACCCATAGCCTTTTTTTTCTAAATCGAGTTCCTTTTGGGATTTAGGTGTTGTCGCCAGATATACAATCTTCTTTCCGGCCGGATGCCATTCAAAACTTAAAACATTTGAACCGGCGTTACTTATCTGAACAGCTTCACCACCATGTGCCGGTATCGACCAGATCTGCGTTTTTGCCTTTTCTCCCCTCTTCATCAAAAAACCAATTTTTTCGCCATCGGGACTCCAACGTGGAGATCTGACATTTACCTTGCCGCTGATAAATGATTTTACTTCACCGGTTTTTACAGATATCAGGTGTAATTCGCTATAAGCGCTACCGGCATCGTCCGTTACCTTCCTGGGAATACTCAATGTATAGGTAATCCAATCACCATCCGGACTAATTTGTGCTGAGGTACAAGTCCTAATTTTGAGAACATCGGCTGGGATCAGCGACTCGCTTGCTGAAAGGATTCCGATAAAAAATATCATCAGAAGAGTTGTCATCAAAAATAGCCGTACCGGGTAATAATTTTGCCCTGAAAAATTCTTTTTCATTCTTTTGCCTTTCAAAAAAAAGTGGTGTAAAAAATAACCACATTTTGCTTGTTTAAACATAAGTGAAAGATAAAACCTGATTTAATCAAACTTAAAATTAATAAATTCACAATTAAGAGTGAAATTTTTTTCAATGATACTTTTTACTTGCATTTAATCTTAAAATAAAAAAGCCCTGCCATATAACAGGGTCTTTAAAATAATTCATCTTTTAATCAATAACCATCATGCTGATAACATTATTAGCATGATATTGTTTTATATTTCCTATCTGCCATCCATTCCAAAAAACAATGAGGGGTTGGCAAGATACTGGTTCGTTTTTTGTAAGAGTTCCTGATGAGATTTTTCTTCTTTCGCCAATAATTCATAAAATTCTTTTACCGTTTTATCGCTGGTTTTCCGAGCAGCTTCTTCATAGAAAAAACGAGCATGGGCTTCAAGTTCCAGGGCAACATTTATAATCTCTTCATCATCTACCCCAACCTCTGTTAAATCCTCAATAGCTTCATCGATTTGACCCTTCATCCGATCGAATATTTCATCAAAGATTGCAATTTTAGGCGGATCAATTTTCACTTCATCCAGTTTATTATTTATAAGTGAATTATAAATATCCTTGATTCTTTTGATGTGGTTTAACTCATCATCAGCCAGGCGCTTCAACAGGCGTCGACCAAGTGAATTGGTTATCTTTTCCGCACCCTCTGAATACCATTTATACCCTTGTTCTTCAAGAGCCAGTGATTTTTGTAGAGTTTCTTCCATTTCCTTTGTATCCATAACGACCTCTTCTTATACTATTCTTACATGATTAGACGAAAGAATTTTATCAAGAAATATTGACAAAAATATTTAAACAAATATCCTTACAATATAAAGCCTTAAGTTTTACATGTATCCAGTCTGTGCATTCTATCTTTCTGAAAAATGATTTTGGCAAATCTGAACTTTCAATATATCTTTTTATCTGATCTATTCTCTCCAAGCTGATTCTCAAGATTCATTATCTTTGACTCATAGATCTGCAGCAGTTTATGCAGCAGACGTACATCGCGTTTTTCAGCAAGAGACCTACCCAGAAGCCTTCTAAATCGTGTAATAAAATCATCATAGCTATCTCTTGGAACAAAACCTACATTCCTGATACTTTCTTCCAAATGCTCATATAATTTTTCTAATTCATATTGAGAGGCAAGATCATAGGTTAATATGGGATGCTTTATATTTTGTGATTTAAAAAATGTATGGGCATATATCATTACCGACTGTGCCAGATTAAGAGCAGGAATTTGTGTAGCCGTCTGGATGGTAGAATGAATATGACATTGTAACAACTCAGAATTAGTCAGACCTGTTCGCTCACGGCCGAATACGATGGCAACAGGATGCTCAATCGCAATTTCCTCTATTTTTGCAGCGATATCCTCCGGAGAATATAATGGAAATTTAAAATGCCTTTTTCTCTGAGTGGTTGCCACGACAAGCCGTTTATCAGAAATGGCTTCTGTCAAATTTGGAACAACCCTGGCCCTTTCGATAATATCTTCTGACCGGTGGGCCATCCATTCAATTTCCTGATGATTTTTATCGTAGTTGGGATTGACCAGTACAAGATTTTTAAAACCGCTTGTTTTCAGGGCCCGGGCTGATGCTCCCACATTTCCTTCAACTTCCGGCTCAACCAATACAAAATAGGTGTTTTCCCGGATCTTTTCGAAGACTTTATTGAAGGGGATTCGTTGGTATTTCTCGGATGACATTATGCAAAATTGCTCTTTCTATGTTGAATATTCGGTCCAGCTAGGTTGTTTTTATCAGATGTTGCCAATATCTGATGAGTTTTTCTGTGGCTCCTGTATTTCGCAAGGCGAATTTCTCAGCCCTTTCACCGTACAATGCTCTTTCATTGTCATTTTCGTTAAATTTAGTCAAAAATGTATAAATATCATTAGAATTATTTACAACAAATCCACCATTTCCCTTTGAAAATTGTACCGCTTCATAGGAGTTTTCATGAACGGGTCCATACAGTACGGGAATACCAAAAATCGCTGGTTCCATCACATTATGAATGCCCTGGCGAAAACTCCCTCCTACATAAGCACAATGAGCATAGTGATATAAACCAGCCAGGTATCCAATGGCATCAATCACAAGAACACGTTTATTTATTACACTTTTCTGCTTACTGAATTTTTGTACACCCCAAAAATCAAAACTTTCAATGATATTTTCAATTGCTTTTTGTTCTGGCCGATGGGGAACCAATATAATCCGGATATTCTCTTTTTCATACAATATTTTTTTGATCGCCGGAAACAGATGTTCTTCATCTTCAGGCCATATACTGCCAGCGATAAATATCCAACGATCTTTAGTCCAGCTATCCGGAATGAGGGATTGTGATAGCGCGTGTTTTTTGCGTAAGACAACCTGATCATATTTTGTATCACCGACGACTTCCACCGGACAGCGCGGGTAGTGGTGCGCAAATCGATGTCCATCAATATCAGAGACAGCAAATATGGCCGAGAAATCCCTGAATACATATTTTAGAAATCTTTTTATTCCCTTTTTTATCCGTCGTGAATCTTCACGAAGGGAAGCATTAATCAGATAAAGAGGTATGTTCATTTCTTTTGCTGTCCAAATCTGTCCAGGCCAGACATCCCACTTTGCTATAATAACAAGCGATGGTTCAATGGCTTTATAGATCTTCTGCCAGTTTTTCCTGCGGTCAAAAGGTGTATAGAGATAGAAGTCCAGGTATGGGTCATTTCCGACATTTTCAAAACCTGAAGGTGAAAAAAACGTGACGATATTAATGGTTTTGTAGTTTTCTTTTAGCATTTGCAGAACCGGACGAATATGTTCGTATTCTCCGAGAGATGCCGTATGATAAAGTATTCGTTTTCCCCGTGGATTATTTTCCGATAACCAGTTCTTCAATCTGTGGATTGTTGTATATCTTGATAAAAGCCCTCTCCGTATTTTTCGTGAGCCTAAAGAGGCCAGATGAACACCAACAAGAAACAAAGGTGTTACAATGTAAAAGTAGATATATTGCCAAAATTTTTTCATATATTCATTTTTTCTATCAATTGCGTTAAGATTTTTCCTAAGAAGGAAACTTAAATACGCTTGCTAATTTAACTGATTTTCAACAGGCTTTGCAGGCTGTCGAACACTTGCTCTGGGAGTATTTCCTTCATACACTTAAAATGATCTTTTGGACATTCTCTGCGTCCGATGTGGGTGCAGGGACGGCAGGAAAGGCTTGCATTTTCCAGAACTTTTGCCTGACCTCGAAAAGGAAAAAATCCAAAAGCCTCAACGGTTGAACCAAACAAGGCCAAAACAGGAATATCTACAGCTGTTCCCAAATGCATCAAACCTGTATCGTTTGTAACTAATGCTTTTGCCCTGGACATCAGGTATCCCGTTTCCAGCAAATTTAACTTCCCGGTATAATCAATGACGTGGTTGTTCTCCGATAAGAAATTTCCTAATTCCCTGTCAGCCTCTCCGCCAAGTAAAATAATTTTATACTCTTTTCTCTCCCGAAGTTTAATACACAGTTGCTGAAAATGGTTTTTGGGCCAGCGCTTGGTAAAATGGGCCGCCCCTGGCGCAAAACAAACGATTGAATTACTATCGGCAAAATTGATTTTTTCATTCACTGAATCCACTATGTTCTGATCCCAAAATATTTCCAGACCTTTATCATCATCTTTTACATCAAAATCTGCTCCAACATTCAAATATCTCAGTGGGATCGGTATGATATCCCTATAGATATTAATTTTAAAATAGACTAACAGGACTTGTCTGATTTTATTCTTGTGAATTTTTCTTATATATTTTGCTCCACTTCCCCTTCTCAAAAAATTACTACGAAGATTATTATGTAAATCGATAATGACATCATAGGAGTTTGCATGCAAGCGTTGTTTTAGGTCTTTTAGCGAAGCAGGATCATTTCTAAAATCCGGAGTATAAAGATTATCAATATGTGGATTAAATTTTAATAGCTCTTCAAATTCTTGTTTAACAACAAAGTCTATCCGGGCCAGGGGAAATCTTGTTTTAAGCTGTCTGATAAAAGGTGTTGTCAGGAGAATGTCGCCGATTGAGCTAAGGCGAATAATGAGAATTTTATGTGGGGAATTAACCATCTCTTTTTCAGATTCATCGTTTTCGGTTGATAATATAATCGACAAAATTCAGTGCGTTTGTTTTGGCAGGGTTTTCCCCAAAAATGGATATGTTTTCACGTGCTTTTTCGGCATAGTTATTTATGTACTCATGGGCAGCCTTTAGCCCTCCATAACTATTCACAAAATCATATACAGTTTTAATTTCTTTATCTGTAACCCCTTTTTTTATTAATCCAAGTATTTTTTTCTTTTCTCGTATCGGTGATTCTTTAAAGGCTAAAATCAAAGGTAAAGTTATTTTCTTTTCCTTCAAATCTGCCCCAACAGCTTTTCCCAGAATAATCCGATCGCCCTGATAATCTAAAAGATCATCCTTTATCTGAAAAGCAATGCCAATATTTTCTCCAAATTGTTGCAAGCGTTGATGGTCTTCTTCCTTATCACTAACGGTCATTGCGCCGAGTAAGCAGCAGGCACTTAACAAAGCAGCCGTTTTATCAGAAATCATCCGGAGATACTCTTCCTCTGTTATATCTAGTTTCCGGCTTTTTTCAATCTGGAGCAATTCGCCCTTACTCAGACGCTTTGAAGTATCTGCCAGGGTGTACATTATTGCCAGCTCACCTGTTTCTGTAGCGCTAATCAGAGATTTCGCCAACAGGTAATCCCCCATAAGGACACTAACCTTATTTTTCCAGACTGCATTTATGGAAGGAAAATTTCTTCTTTCTTCCGCATCATCAACAACATCGTCATGTATCAGGGTTGCCGTATGAAGTAGTTCAACAATACTGGCCACCGCATAGGTGTTCTTCTTTGGTTTTCCCAATAATCGTGCACTGAGAAGTACGAGTAACGGACGGAGTCCCTTTCCCTTATGTTTAACAATGTATTTTGAAATATTATCAATTAAAAACACATTTGATGATAAGACCTCGGCCAGGGTTCTGTTATAAATTTCCAGATCCTTTTTTAAATAAGATCTTATTTCAGCCAATTTTCTGCTCATTTTTTCCGGGTAAATGTCAAAATTAAATTTTCTTTTAAATTATTTGTAACACGATAAAGCAACTTTTCAATACTAATTCCTACAGGTTTGTCAAACCGCTTTCCATATTGCCTCTATTTAAGAGTACTATATTCAGGATGAAAAATTTTAGGTGACGGCAGAATAACCAAGTAAGTTGATTCACTTTTTTCACTAAGACGAGTCGGGTTTTGGCGAAAACGCATAAGAGATATAAATACTAATCTCATACAGAATAACGATTGGCAGGGCAAGGAAAACCTGGGTCGTAGGATCCGGTGGAGTCAAAATCGCACCGAGAACAAAAGCCCCGACGATAGCGTAGCGCCGGTACTTTCTCATAAAGGCTGGTGTGAGAATGCCAAACTTCGTCAGGACTAAACTGAGCATAGGCAATTCAAAAACCACACCAAAAACAATTATCAGGCGTAAAAGGAATCCAATGTAGAAGTCCAACGCGATATTGTTTTCAATATTTACCGGTGCAAGATTCAGAAAAAACTGAAGCGCGTAGGGAATGATGATAAAATACGCAAACATGCCACCAATTAAAAAGCAGACGACCGAAGCAAAAACAATAACCGGAAGAATTTTTCTTTCCTTCAGGTGCAATCCGGGAGCCAAAAAGTTCCATAATTGATAAAAAATAACCGGTAAACTAAGAATGATACCAGCAAATAAAGCAATTTCTAATTTAATTATAAATACGGTCTGGACTTTGAGAACCTGCAATGGTACCGGAGGATCTATATTTTGTCCGGGATAAAGGAGAATATCAAGGATTTGATCTGATACTAAAAAGCATAAAATCATCATTACGAAGATAGAAATGATAGATTTAAGTAATCGCCATCTTAATTCTTCTAGATGATCAAGAAAAGGCATTTCTTGTTCATTAATTTTTTTACGTTTCATTTTCTGGATAAATTCCGGGTATATTAGATATCATAGAGCGGAAACTGGCCCGCCAATGTTTTTACTTCTTCCAATACTGCGTTTATTTCATTTTCAGATTCAATATGATCTAAGACACGATCAACATAGATTGCGATCGTCTTCATTTCGTTTTCTTTCATACCCTTTGTCGTAAGAGCGGCTGTTCCCAGACGTATACCACTGGTAATCATGGGACTGCGTGTATCAAACGGCACCATGTTCTTATTTACGGTCATACCTGCATCATGAAGGGCATTCTCTGCATCTTTACCGGTAATATTTTTATTGGTCAGATCAACCAGAAACATATGATTATCCGTGCCGCCGGAAACGATATCATAGCCAAGACTTAACAGTTCATTGCTCAGAATTTTTGCATTATTAACAATTTGCTGAGCATATTCTTTAAATTCCGGCTGCAATGCCTCACCAAATGCAACAGCCTTAGCGGCAATGATATGCATGAGTGGACCACCCTGTATCCCCGGCATGACATTACTGTCAATAATTTCTGACATCATCTTTACGCGACCGGATTTAGGCGCAACGATGCCCATTTTATTTTCGGTATCCTTTCCAATCAGAATTAAACCTCCGCGAGGACCGCGCAAGGTTTTATGGGTCGTTGAGGTAACGATATCACAATAAGGAATAGGGCTTGGATGCAAACCAACAGCAATGAGACCGGCCGGATGGGCAACATCAGCAAATAATATGCATTTGTTTTTATCGGCAATCTCTCTGAATTTATCAAACTCGAAAAATCTGGAGTAAGCACTGGCGCCGACAACAATCATTTTGGGCTGATGCTCGGCTGCTAACCTTGATACCTCATCCATATCAATTCTTCCGCTATCCTGCCTGACACCATAGGAAACGACGTTATACATCTTCCCGGAGAAATTTACCGGTGAACCATGGGTTAAATGACCTCCATGGGCCAGATTCATGCCAAGAATCGTATCACCCGGTTTCAAATAGGTAAAATAAACAGCCATGTTTGCCTGGCTGCCTGAATGAGGCTGAACATTGGCATATTCACAATTAAATAATTTTTTTACACGGGCACGGGCAAGATCTTCAGCAATATCAACAAATTCACAACCGCCATAATACCTTTTGGCCGGATATCCCTCAGCATATTTATTTGTTAATACAGAACCTGCAGCTTCCAGAACGGCTTTGCTTACAAAATTTTCAGATGCGATAAGTTCAAGCTTGTTCTCCTGACGGTCTATTTCACCACAAATCGCATCATATACTTCAGGATCTCTGGCTTTAACATCCTCTAACATTCACACCTCTTTATAAACCAGTTAAATTATTGATTAATTCAACACGTCTTTGATGCCGGCCACCTTCAAATGAAGTACTAAGCCAGACATCAACAATATCCATGGCCAGCGATTCTTTGATGTGACGTCCCCCCAGACAGAGTACATTGGCATCATTATGCAGGCGGCTTAACTGGGCCATTTCAATATCATAAGCCATTGCCGCGCGAATTCCCTTAAATTTATTGGCAGTTATACACATACCGATACCGGTACCACATATAAGGATACCACGATCGTATTGATCCTGTAAAATGGCATTGCAGGCTTTATAAGCATATTGAGGATAGTCGTCTTCGTCCATATTGAAGACGCCAAAATCAGTGTAGGATAAATTTTTACTTTCAAGAAACCGTTTCAGTGAATCTTTCAACTGAAATCCGGCGTGGTCAGAGCCTAAGGCTATTTTCAATGTTTAATTCCCTATTTAATCCAGCTGGTATAACAAGAATCCTTTAGCTTTGTCCGATTTTGATTCATAAATTTTTCTTCATCGGTTGGAAGATAGGGTTTTAAACTGTTAATACGGCGTCTGGCTTCCGCTTTAAAATTTGGATCTTTCAGCGCTTTGTTATATTCATTCAAAGCCTTTTTATAGACCAGGCCGTCATCATATTTTCTTTTACGATTTCCTTTATCCTGACAATAAGGAACAGACGCCTCATAAATTTCTGCTTTCGCAATATAGGCAAGCCCATATCCCGGTTTGGCGGATAAGGCTTTATTCGCCCAGTAGATGGCACTTGAAAATTGATTTAGATATTTATAGTCATTGGCAATATTGACCATTATTTCCGCATTTTCCGGATCTGTTTCCAGAATCTTTTTGTACTCGGTAATGGCATGGCTATAATTTTCTAAACTTTCATCTGCCATGGCAATGAATTTATGAGCCTCACTATTTTGGGGATCCTTTTCGACTACTTTTGTAAGAGGAACCAGGGCGGCTTTGTACTCGCCGGCATCATAGGCTGCCTTCCCATATTTAAAGGCGGCATCCATATTTTCAGGATCATTTTCCCAGGCTTTTTTAAAAGCCTCCAGGCCACTGCCAGCGCCATAAAAATGCTCCATATAAAGCGCCAAAGTATTAGCATACTCACTGTTTTTGGGATCTAATTTTGTCAGATTTTCCTGAACTTCTATTGCTTTTTCATCTTCCTGCTTATAATACAGAAAGGCTAATTTTTCCAGATATTCTTGTTTCTCTGGATTATCCGTGGCCAATGCTTCGTAATGTATAACCGCACAATCTGAGTGTCCAAGGTTATCCTGAAGAAATCCGGCAAAATAGTGTAGAATAATATGATCGGGATATTTTTCCAAGCCCCGGTAACAGGCAATAAAGGTACTGTCGGCTTGCTGTAGTTTAAAATATGAATCCGCTATCTTACGAATCGCATTTCGTGCGTATTTGGTAGAATCATTAATGAATACTTTCCAAAGATAAGGTAAGGCAGACTTGTAATTTTTATTTTTATAATATTCACTGCCAAAACTATAGGCTTGTCTGATGTCATCGAATGATACTTCTCCGTAATCCATCCTATCATATGCCGTTAACATTGTATCCGGCAGGCAGACAACCTCAGCTTTTTCTTCCTCAAATATATCATCTTCAAATTGTGCAAAGACTAATTTTCCGTTTAAAAGAAAAGCTACAATCAGAGCAATCCAAAGCAGATAACTTACCTTTTTCACTGTAATCCCTCCTCCCAAAGTTATTACCTGTCGTCGGGTCTGAACCATAATTCATTCGCTGAAATTGAAAAGTTAAGCTTAAAAAACTTTTCACTCAAGCCGTTCAGGGAAATATCTCCCCGCTGTCCGACTTGTAAAGCAACATCAAGCCGGCTGCTTCCCGATTTAATTGGTAGTCCTAACCCTAATGCCACACCATATTCATTCACAAAATTACCATTAGCTATAAAATTCAACTGGCCGTAGAACACCCCGGCCCTGTAGTTCATCTTATTTCCGTAAGCAGCCAATCTTCTTCGCGAGGGTGTATGCTCAATACCGGCACCAAAACGAAAATTATTGGTCATATTATTTACAGGAATCCCGTTAAATTTATAGCCATCCTCCCAGTTAATATAATCCGCATCGGCCCCAATAACCCAACGCTCAAACGGAGCCCAACTGGCTCCGACTGTTCCGTTTATCGGAAATGTAATATCCTGATATTTTTCAATAACCCGCTCAGCCGAACGAGAGACATGTTGGGTAGTCATCGTCATAACTGAAGGGAATTTTACACGAGCCCCAACTGAGAGCCTGGGCGTCAAACGCAAAAAGGCACTAACTCCTCCACTTGGACCTTTGCCATAAAACTGGTACTGGTTTTCAACATCCACATTCTGATAACTGGGATCAGAATATTCTATTTTAGTCTGGTCATTTATTTTACCGAGAATATAATATAAAAACAAACCAATTGACAAGTTTTGACCTATGGCGAAGGAACCGACAATTTGTACTTCACTCAAAGTACCTTTTACTTTTATCGTTTGGGTTGCCGGTGCCCCAACTCCGACATCATGTATTATGAAACCCTGGTTATTGATACTTTTAGGCAGAATGCCAAAACCCATCGCAGCGACTTTTGGGATCAGGGGGATAGCAAGAAATCCACCAAAAAAATTACCATCAACAGAACTAATTTCATTGGTTGCGGTTTGCGATTGCAGACCTTGATAGGCAAAATTTAAACTGAATGTTGTGCGGGGCATATAAGTCCATAAAGCATAGTTCATCTGATTAAGATTAATGGAATCCATAAATGCCATGGAAAACCCGCCTCTTCCAAGGGCGGCCACTGAATAGGGATAATAATGTTCACCAATAGAATTCGGCGTAAGGGCAAAAACTGATGATTCTGCCTGACCCAAAGAGGGCATTAACATTAAACAAAATATGATTATTTTTTTTAAGTTTCTCATCATTCTATCTCTACATTCTAGGTTGCGGAATATCATAGTATTCCAAAATAAGAATCGGCCAGTCGTCAATTAAAGGAGTCTTATTGTCCTTAATCGAATAAACAGAGATATCTTCACCTTCGTATTTATAATGGAGTAAAAAGGAGCCGTAGTCTATATCACCATTTAAAATGCCCTGCATAAAATTCTGAGATCCGGTTCCCTGTTCACGAGTCTCAATTTCAAGTACATTTTCAGAACTTTCGCCCACTCTTAAACTATAGAAAAAGTTGAATACAAACGTTGAGTCCACTTTATATGAGGGAAGATCATCAAACGGTGTTGTAACCGTACGAAAATACATTGTTTCCAGGCTCAGATTATTTTTAACAGAATTTAAAGTGTCGCGTTTTGCAACAAAGTTCATCGTGGACAGAGCGGCTGTCTGAGGAATCTCTGAAAAATCAAATTCAAAAAACGAACGGACAGAATATCCGGAGGATACATACAATTTCTCAGGATCAAAGCTACCCGTAAAGTCTATGAGAGAAGCATCCTTGGAAACAAAAAGGGTATCATGATGGGTTGAATCCTGTGTTTCATCATACCAGACATATGCGAGCCGGGGGCGTTGACCACTAAAAAGTGCATCAACAGAACTAAATTGCTTGATATAACCGGCGTGGTGATAATCAAGCAATAAACCGAAGTTTTTGCTCCCGCCAACCGTATCCTGCCAAACATCCATCATGGCCGGAGGAAGATCAACAGACTGATATATGGATGTTTCTTCCCCTATTTCAAACTGGGAGGAATATTCCGGGGAATAGTCGATATTACTCCGCCAATCCCAGTCTTCATCTTCATTGACAGATTCGGGCCAATAGTTTGTTACAAGATGAGCAGATCCCTGAATTGATCCAAATATATCCCCCTGGTTTTCAAGTGCCGTTAGTATTAAACGCAGAGAATCTACCTTAATAGAGTCGTGGGGGATTGAACCAAATTGAATTAAGATTCGGGTTTCAAACTCTTTATACGAACCAAGTAATAACTTGGTGGACAAACCGGTGGATACTTTTCCTTCAACAATCGAGGTACTATTTATTGCATAAAGCGTATCACGAAAGATCCTGCCGTTTTGCAAACGCTCACCTGTAATATCGTGCAACGGGTCACCTTCAAAACAGGACCAGGAAGTTATAATTCCAATAAATAGTAATACTATGGTTTTTCTCAAAATTTCACCCTTAAAATGGATAAAAGGACTTGGAATTTAATTAAATATATTTTCTATGTCAACGCATTAAACGTAAGACAGTTCCCGTGAAAACAATTGTTTAATTCAACTTCAACAATGCTCATATTAGCAAATTCGGATGTAAAAAACTGAAATTTAAATATGCCCGGTTCTTTTACACCTGTTGTATCTTAATCTGTTTTGCTATATCTAGCAGGGTTTCACCGATCATATCCGGTATAAAGGACCATTGTTCCTTTTGATACGTATATTCTCCCCGGCCATAACCTGTCATGACAAAAGCACATTTCAGATTCATTTTTTTTGCAAAGCGCATGTCTTTAAAACGATCTCCAATCATATACGATTTTGTCAGATCTATCTGGTGATCCCTCACAGCCTGATCAATCATCCCTGTTTTTGGTTTACGGCAATTGCACTCGGTGAGGTAAGGTCCCTTTCCTTCCAGGGGATGATGGGGACAATAATAAATACCATCAATCCGTGCACCATCTGCTGCTAATGTATCTATCATCTGCCGGTGAATTCTCTTTAGCAGACTTTCATCAAAATAACCTCTTGCAACTCCGGATTGATTTGTCACGATAATCACCTTTAAACCCAGCTTGTTTATTATTCTGACGCCTTTAGAGGCAAATGGGAATATCGCTAACCGATCAGGATGATTAATATATCCCACTTCTTCATTGATCGTACCATCACGATCTAAAAATACCGCGCCTGTTTTCATAGCAGACCATTTTAAATAATTTTACTGGAAACAGTCAGATTTGTTCAATTTTGTAAATGGGAATGCGGGTGGGTAAACGTAAATGCTGACCATATTGACCGTTAATATTCTAGTTTCGCTCTATTGGAATGCCAAAGGATGTGGTGTATTATTCACCCAATATTGTATTATAAATATTCAGATATTTCTCTGCGGATTGGGTCCAGGAGAAATCCTGTTTCATTGCCACTAATTGCAACTCACGCCATTGATCTTTCTTCTTATAAATTTTCATGGCCCTCTTAATAGCTCTTACCAGGTCTTTCACATGATATTTTTCAAATACAAATCCATTACCTGAATTGTCTTCAGCATTAAATTCAGTTATTGTTTCTGCTAAGCCACCGACATTAAAAACGATGGGAATTGTACCATATTTTAAGCTATACATTTGATTCATCCCGCAGGGTTCATAAACAGAAGGCATGAGGAATAGATCAGAACCAGCTTCAATCATATGGGCTAATGTTTCGTCGAAAGCCTGATTATGGCTTATTTTATCCGGATTTTTTTTCTGCCAGGTCAGAATTTGTTTCTCTATTTTCTTATCCCCCGTCCCCAGAATAATTATTTGAAGGTCAAGTTCCATCAACTGTTCCATCGCTTCAAGAAGCAATGTATAGCCCTTTTGTTCAACGATTCGGGAGATCATTCCGATAACCGGTGTGCCCTCTTTATATTTCAGATTTACCCTGGCCAGCAGGGCCTGTTTGTTTTGCTCTTTGCCTGATATATCTTCTTCTGAATATTTATATGGCAGTAATTTATCACTATGCGGAGACCAGACACTATAATCCACCCCATTGAGAATTCCTGTGAAAGCAGTCCCCTTGGCCTGTAAATCCTTTTCCAGACCATAACCAAACTCACTTTTAGTGCTTATTTCAGTAGCATAATTCTCAGAAACCGTTGTTAACCAATCCGAATATTTTATTGCCCCCTTTATCAGATTTAGCTGACCATTATGTTCAAAATTTCCTCCATCCTGTACTTCACTTTGATCAACTTCTATCAGTGGCGCCGTGCTCTTTTTAAAAACCCCCTGATAAGAAAAATTATGTGTCGTAAAAACCGTTTTTATACCCTGTAAAAAATCATCGTCTTTGTAAATAGTATTCAGATAATAAGGCACTAAGGCTGTCTGCCAATCGTTACAGTGGATGACATCAGGTCGCCAGGATAGAATTTTGAGGGTTTCCAGGGCCCCTTTACAGAAAAAGGCAAAACGTTCCGCATTGTCCGGGAAATCCTTACCGGAAACTGTATCGGTATAGATCCCTGAACGGGAAAATAGTTCGGGAATTTCTACAAAATAGATCTGTACCTTACTATCAGGAAGAAAAGCAGATTTAACATTTATCGTTCGGGTAACATTATTTATCGTTACCGGTATATCTTTTAATCGAATGACTTCACGCAGGACGTATTTTCTTTCATTAATCGATTTATATTTTGGCATGAAGACACGAATTTCCTGATTCTGCATTTTCAGAGCTTTGGGGAACGCTCCTGTAACATCTCCTAACCCACCTGTTTTAGCAAACGGTGAAACTTCCGATGAAAGGTACCAAACTTTGTGTTGTTTCATATTCTCTCCAAAATTTTTATCTGTCCTGCCCAAATACCCTTTTGGTAACAATCGCGGGATAAATCCATTTGCTGGTTAGCCCGGGACAACGAAATCGTAGAATTGATCATTTTAATCATGTATATACTCAATGCACCTTGGGGGGAATTATATAAATTGAAGAAACCAATTAGGAAATGTCATGGAAGAAATTATTCGTATCATTTTAAAAATCTCTCTGAAAGAGAGATTTAAAAAAATATCTGAGTGATATTTCAAATTCATTATAATCTGATAAATACCCGGTTATAGTAGATTTCAGGTAACATGACATATCCGGTTATCAGGGAAAGTCTTTCATAACCTGAGAACCATATAAATGTATAACACTATAATTTAATTAATTTTACGATATCAATCAAGGGAAATGCTGTAGTCATCCTCTCTAGGGTATCTGGGCAGCATTTTTATGAATGAAGTTTTCACACGGGCACTGCTGTATCGGATAAATTTCTTAAAGCCCAACTTTGAATGAGCGTATTTCATGCGGATAGATAATGAAGTTAAATCCTTTTTTATCAGGATTATGATCCGAAATTATGTCTTCAATCAGATTAATTTCCTGTACAGTTTGTACCGGTCGATCAAAGTTTATTTGGACGGTCTCTTCTCTTCCGGCAGTTTCATAAACTCTGATAATCAAGTCGTCGTCCTCTTCAGCCTTTTTTAATACATTTATAATTACCGTTTGAGGAGATATTCTTAAGAATGAATGCTTTTCCCCTAATAGACCCCTCAGGGGTTGGCCCCTGATAACAATTAAGGGTTCATTAAACTCCAGAGCCCTTTGAAAAACTTTTCCGGTAACAAAATCACCCCGATGTGGATACAAAGCGTAGTTAAATTGATGATAACCCTTGTCGGCTAGCGGATCCGGATTGGTTGGTGCGCGCAGAAGAGTAAGACGCATGATATTTTTCTTAATGTCATATCCATGTTTTGAATCATTGATTAATGCAATTCCATACTCACCGTCAGATAAATCGGCCCAGCGTTGTGCCGGGACCTCATAACGTGCTTTTTCAAAGGGTGTTTCAAAACCCGTCGATCGCTCAATGCTTCCGTAGGGAATTTCATATCGCGCTTTCTTGGAACTGATATCCACTGGAAATGCAACTTTTAAAACCTTGTGCTCTTCCCACCAGCTTATAAAATTTCTGACCTCTATATAAGGAAGTTTATCATAAACGGAAATATATTGTGTAAAAAACGAACTAGGAAAATCTTCTGTTGGTTTCTGTTTTTTTTCTCCAATATAGGCATGTACAACTTTTATGGTTGCCCTGACTGGGCCAAATTCCACCAGGGACACCTCTCTAGCCTCATCAAGGTCAAACGGTGGCTCTTGACCAAATCTCATATTCCAGGCATCATGTGCTTTATCTTGTAAGATCTGAAGTAGATTTCCTCTAGGATTGGCCAGAATCTGCCGGTCACTAAGTTTATCATATATCTGTGTAAATAATCCCGTTTTCTTATCTATCTTCAAATGCAAAAAAGTGTTCTCCAAGGCCGTTCGATCAAATTTGAGGTTATTTGAACTCACAGGTGCTTTTTTGTTTATAAGCCTGTAAACAGCATAACCATAGGAGGGAATATTCTTTGCAATAAATAACAGATTTTCTTCAATTGAGGATTTTTTAACTATCTGTACAGGTAGGCTGTTTCCGTTTTCATCCTCTACCGTCCATTCTTTTTCCATCTCCAGATCATCCAGAGCAAGGCTGACAGGGCTGGTACGCGGCCATGAAAGTGGGTTAAAAATGACCAATGCATCCCCCGGACCTCTCGTATCGATATTTTCTATCAGAGCTTCCAAAGCCCTTTTTGTAATTCTCTCTGCTACCTGTTTGGCTTCAGCGTAGTCTTTTTCAGTATCGTGGTATACAGCATTTATCGACGTACCTGGTAAGATATCGTGAAATTGATTAAATAATATTGTTCGCCAAACATCAAATATTTTTTTTTCAGGATATTTATAACCATACAAACCCGCTAATACAGCAAGTTTTTCCGCATTTTTGATCAACACCTGGCTTTCACGGTTGTGTTTTTTAGTTTTCGCCTGAGACGTAAAACAACCACGAAAACGTTCAAGGTAAAGTTCGCTGTTCCATGTTTGCAATTTTGATTTTTCATTTTCAGTCAGTGAGCTAAAGTAATCTTCAGAAGTACTTAATTGCAGATCGGGATAAACAGGAACCGTTTGCGCACGCATGCCCCGCTCAAGCATTTTCATCGTCGGACCACCACCGTGATTGCCAACTCCATATAAAACCAGTTCTTTACCATGATTTAATTCTGTTTTCTCCTCGGTAAGAAAATCAACCATCTGTTCACCGTTTAAATCATGCATATAGCCATCACGGGGAATATAGATCAAAATTTTACTTCCATCGGGACCTTGCCACCAGAACAATCGGTGCGGAAAGTTGCGCGTATCGTTTACATCAACTCTTGTGGTTATAAAGGCCTCAATTCCTGCCCGTGACAATATTTGAGGCAGGTTCCAGTTAAAACCAAAACTATCAGGCATCCAACAGACTTTAGCCTCCACACCAAATTTTTTTCTAAAATACCGTTGAGCATAGAGCGATTGACGCACAAAGCTCTCTCCTGAAGGAAGAATACCGTCTGGTTCTGTCCATTGCCCACCGATAATTTCCCAGACGCCCTCCTTTACCTTCTTCTGAACGGTTCTAAACAATCCGGGTTCGTATGTCTCCAGCCATTCGTACGCGTGTGCCTGACCCATACTATATTTAAAATCCGGAAATCTTTCCATGATATTAAAAACTGATTCCGTCGTATTTTTAACAACCTCTACTGTTTCTACCCAGGGCCATTTCCAGGCTAAATCAATGTGTGAATACCCGGCACAGTAAAGCCGGTATTTTTTTTGTGTTTCCTCTTTTAGGGGCAATAATACCTTGCTTTGCTTTTCAAATTCAGCCAGAACATTTTCTTCATTGCCCTCCATAAAGGCTTTGGAATTGACGACCCCTTCAGCCACCTCATCGATCCGGTTGAGCCAGTAGTCATTATCATCACTCAATCTTTCTGCCACACGTTTGGCAATAAATAATCCCCAGACTTTATCCTGTAACTTTTTCTGGAAATCATTCTTGCCACTAAATTCAATACGATATTCACTGACTTTTCCCCATCCCGGTCTATTAATGCCACGCACGGCAATTACAAATCTATCTCCGGGTTTTAAATTTTCAGAAATTACAAACTCAGCTGTCCCCCATTCGAAACTACCAAGTAATTCTCCATTAACAAATACATCACCACCATTATCAATATAAAGAAATAAGGTCATTCGTTTTCCAATAAGAGAAAAACCACCTATTTTATCTGGAATTTCTACCTGACTTCGGAACCAGACGTTGGTGTTGGGCTGTTGCCATTTAAACCCGGGAAAGGTCCTGGGCCAATCGGAATCATCAAGATCAACAGATTCTCCACCAGGCTCTCCCCCCATTTTATATTTTAATTCGGCAACCCCACCAAATGCGAGGAGATTAAGGGTCTTCATAGCATCATTGGGCTGGGCAAAAAGCGGAGTCTCACAAATAAATGCTGCGAGCGCAGTTGAGGATATTATCAACAGCAATAGAAAACGATTCAGCATTTTATTGCCTCGAGTTGGTTTAGAATAAGATAACTTTAATATGTAGATTAAGGGATATTAAGAACCCAGATTTAATTTTATAAATTTTACCTCATTGGGCATAAACTGAATTGATGTAATATTTTTTCTTATGATATCCCCCAGAACTGTGACTTCATCTATTGATTTGACTCTTTCATTTTGAATATCTCCTGTCGTAATTGAAACCCCGTTTCCGGAAGTTTCACGAAGATGAAGTATTATCCCTTTATCTACAGGCAGTGCCGTTACAAGAAGCAGATTTTGTTTCTCTATATTCAGGGTTGATATGGTCGGACTCCCAACATTTAGATTGCTCGCAGTTAATACACGGGCTGCCAGGGGGAGGCATGTATTCCAACCTGCCTGAGTCGCCACACTGTTGCTCGTTTCTGCGGTTGAGGTTATAAAATATTGCCAGTGAATACCGCCCTCCTGATAGGCTCGAAAATTTGTAAACCAGTAGTTATTCATAACCCATGAATAGATATAAGGCTTTTTTATCTTCGCTTCATACTGCCATTTAGCAAGGTTAATGTCTCCAAATTGTACCAGGGGAATTTGCGGACTACTGAATATTACCTGTCCTGCTGCATTACCCACTGCTGCATAATTCTGTACTGTATGCCAGTCGGACGATGAGCCCGGCAACTGGTTCTTACCAGGAATCACCAAACCACCCTGTCCTTCATAAACAATCTGAGCATCCGGCATGTCAAAGGGAAATACAACATAACAGGCTTCCGCTTTCTCTTCCCGGTTTTTACTGCCCTTGTAAACAATTTCGATCAATTTTTTTGTGTTATAAAGACGGTACTCAATTTGCATCCCCTTATCTTCATCAAACCCATCAGCTTTTGCTGAAATTTGTATTGAAGACCATATGGGGCCCTTTGATATTTGTTCAATCTTCACATCTCTTAAACCGGTTCGTATAAAATTACCAGAAACAAAATCACGACCGTGGGGAATTGTCTCATATATATATTGTCCTATCTGCAGGGAAGTATCCTGATCACTTAAATCTATCATCAATTGCTTGTCATACAAACTTGTCAATCCCCCTGTTACCGTGTCTGCTGTTAATTTGTACCAGGAATTTTCGAGTACATTCTTTTGTGAAGCATTTTTATGCGATACACTCTTCTCATTTTCCTTACCAGGTATTATGGAAAAAGACCGAAATCCCATGGGGGGAATATCGTTCACCCATAAAGTCCAGTAAGTCCCCTCATTTCGTGTGCTTTCTGGCTGCATCGATACTTCAGCACCCGTGATTTTATCTATGATGTAATACCCGCGGTTCAGGGGTAAAATCTCATGATCAATGAAAGTTTTAACCAGGCCTGATCGTGACCAGTTTAAAGTGTTAAAAACAACGACAGTTGGATTCTTTCCCCTCTCAACAAAAGGTTGTAGTAATCCCAGGGCTTCTTCACGCAGGAGACCTTCATTTTTAACTGCTTCCCACACATAGGATGATTTTTCTCCCCATTGAATCATACTATTTTCCACCAATGGATCACTGATACTTTCAGCAGCACCAAAGGTATGTTCCTGATAAAAAAGCAGAGCATCCTGAATGCTACTTATCCGTTGTCTCGTTTCCGGTCTAATTTCCGCACCTAGCAGCGAAGCCATGGCTAATAATCCCTGACTCACCTGCAGAGCATTTTGTGTAACACGTGCTTCGGCCGTCTCCCTTGCCGCTGAACCAAACCCATCTGTCCACCAATCCGGCCAGGCCGTCCTGTATACAGGCAGTTTATCCGCGTGCTGCTTTTCTATCTCTTCTAAAAATTCATGGGCCGTGGCAATACGTAATTTTGGCCATGAATAAGTTTCATTCCAGTTTTTTACCAAATCGCAGGCACGGGTAGAAGGCGGTGAATTATCCGTATGGTAACCTGAATATTGTACGGAGATCTGATTAAAGGGATATTCTATATCTTCCAGTGAACGGAGATATTCCAAAAACCCTTCTTCAAATGCCTCGACGTTTCCATCATGCATTTTCCAGTAGTTTCCCACATGATAATGATCGGCACGATAAGCCAGAACCCTTTTTCCCGAAGGGGATTCCCACCAAAATAAAGTTGGCTTATCAAATGGCAAGACAGATCGGGTTTTATTAATACCCATATTCACATATCTGACGCCAATATCATGAAAATAATCGACGAGACACCATCCGATACCATTGACATCGTTCTGCATAGCTGTTTTTACCGGAATACCATATTTTTTTATTTCGCGAATTGGCTGCAGAGATGCAGCAAGAGCCGTTTCCGGGGCAAGTTCAGACATGTTTAAGAACATACCGGCAATTTCAATACGTTCCTCTTTAACCCGTTGGATAAGTCTTTCAATTTGTTCGGGTGGGCGTCTTTTCAGATACTCCCTGACAGGCCAGGTAACCTCACATGTCCAGCGAAACCTGGCATTATCCGGATAGTCATCTGTCAGGTCACAAAAATCCAGGGCATAATCTATAAATCTCAAATGTTCAGGTAAAATTTCTGTCTGGGGACGGGTATAACCGATATCGGTATGAACATGTTGTACCAGATAAACCGTCCACCTTTTTACTTTTACTAATACAACATCTTTTAATATCATTTTATCTGAGGAGGACTCTATCTGAATTTCTACAGACTCGGTGGTATTAATTACCGGCACCTGTAGTTGAATTACTTGATTTCCTGCTGGCAAAACATCAATGTATTTTGTCTGTGGTTTATCCCATTCTCCTTTTTTAAGACTTAATTTTACATCACTCAAACCTCCGGAGAAGATATCCACATTGATTATTTGTCTCTCTCCCTGTGGCGTGTTTTGTATTAGTTGTGTCGTCCTTACTTCTACCTTCTGAATTTTATTTTTTAATGGATTGATCCTGTAGGTAGATGTAGTAATGTCCTTCACCGGTCCATTTTCTGTATTAACAACAGCAACAGAAAGTCCCCATTTTCCACCGCCCTGATCAACTTTTATCAGAAGAGGGTTCTCTCCCTTTTTTAAATTAACTTCGACAAGATCTTCTGCTGAATCAATTGTTCTTCCAACATGGTGATCATGAATTTTTTCTCCGTTGAGCCAGGCCTTAACACCGTCATTACTTCTAATTTTGAGTACCAGGGTCTGATTTTCTGTTGTCACTAACTGGCAAAAAGCATAAGCCACGCCGGGTAATTCTTTACTTGTCTTAAAGATATCGATAAAATCCAGTAATCCGGATGTTTTACTAAAGGCCGATTTCCATTCTACTTTATTTCCATCATCGAGCCTTAAGATATCATTCTCTTTGGGAAGAACCTTTTTCTCACCTCCCAAAGAGATCAGGTAATCCTTAAAATATCCAAAACAACCTTGATCATGAAAACCCGGGTTGCCATTGGGGAAGGGTCCGGCAACGGTCCAAACCGGAATAGTACCATTCTCACGCAGGGTAAATGTTTCCCACTCACCGGCGCCTGATACATTAATAATCAATAGTATGTATAAACATATCTTTTTCATGAGATTCTTTCCTTAATTTTGCCAGGGTACATTGATCCCCAGTTCTTTAGGAGATTTGGGGATAAAATACAGTTCTAGTTTCCACCAGCTATAGCCGTGACGGGGATAATCAGACAAATATATCGTCGCGGTGTAATTATTCTCCTTCGTCGGCTGATCAAGTACAAACGGCCCATATGATCTTGATTGGATATCTACGGGTATGACCGTTATCTCTTCATCCGGCAAGGGATTATCAAACTGATAGGTCATTTCTACGATGTTATCATAGCGAAGATGTTCGATTTCGAGTTGATCGCCTTTGACTTTCAAAAGATCCCGCCCGTCGACTCTGGCCTGCCAGGAGCAAATCTTTACAGCATCCTTTTTATTATCTTTTAATATTTTGATATATTTTTTTTGCAGTTCGGAAATAATCGTTTTTATGCCTTCATCGTCGGGGGAATTTGCTATCACCTTCTCAGCTTTTTGTAAATTATCTAATACCTGATTTACATTTATTACCAGTTGCTCCATCCCGTCCAGTCTGTAAACACAACCGGGCATTTTTGAAAACGTATCCATTGTCGTACTCAAATCCTTTACAATTACGGCCAGTTGTTGTTTATTTTGGTCGGTCGGTTTTTCCCTGTAGCCAAAATAGTTAAAGATGGTCCTGACATAAAGATTATTTGTTTTAATAAGCCAGTAGGTGAGATTTACAGCGTTTTCAACATCCTGTGCCACTTTTGTGTCATCAATTAAATTTTTCGCATTTTTATATTTTTCCACCATCGTTTTGGCAAGATCTAATCCATGATCGAGGTAAAGAAGCGTTTCAGTTTTCCAGGGCCGGCAGCGTAAATAAATGGTACGCAGGAAATCCATGTGCTTTTTTCCATTATCAAGTCGAGGCAAACCTTTTGCCGGAAAGGTTGTTAATCTAAGATGTGGAAGTGATCTAAAATCACCATGGGAAACAGGTTCAATATAGATACCATATTTATAGGCACTAGGCGAAAGTAAGTAAATCTCCGCCATTGCATCGGCTGCTGCCCGGCCAAAACAAATGGAAGCAAAATCTTTGACAATCTGAGTCATATCCTCATAGGGATTCCAGGCTAACCTGAATGTCGTATAGGTTGTTACACCGCCGGTATTCCAGTTATCACTGGAAGGTATGCCATAATTGCCAAAATCAAATCCCTTTAAATTTGTCGGATCGGCGGATAAGATGGTTTCAATTCCCCCCTGGTAATACTGCCCGGGGAATGTTGGAAAGGTATGGACACCGGCATGGCTGTGATAATCCAATGTGGCTAGCAGCAATATCATATTATGAGGTGTCAGATTAAAAGTAGGATTATAGGGTTGATGAAAATAGCGATCCGTTGTGCTGAGATAGGGAGACATATATAGATTTTTTACCGGTATATCATCTGAAAAGATATTTTTATAAACAGTAGCCATTGAATGTTGTTCATGGGCACTGGTTACCCATGTACGCTGGAAATAAATTTTATCGAACTCTCCAACAACTACATTGTACATTTTCTTCACATAAGTTCTGTATCTCTTGGCAAGGCTCCAGTCACACCCTTCACCATCATGCATAACATCAAAGGGCTTATAGGTACCACCCACCCGGGTTAATTCCCCCGTGCGAATTCTAACCCCATCTATTTCCGGCAATACCTGAAAAAGCCGGCGATATTTTGCCTGGACAGCATCCCAAAATGCCGGATCCTCAGGGGAAAGTGTGGCTCCAAATTCTTTTAATAGGGATGGATGATAAGAAAATTCATCTTCATATACGATAAATTTTAGATGCAAACTATGGGCATACTCGATCAGTTTTCGGATTTTTTCTCTGTTTTTTGCATTATCGGTTCTCTCCGGTTCTGAATCCCAGGGAACCAGGCTATTAACAGAAATGCGTCCATTCACCCAGGTAGCACTGCATCTAAGTGCGTTACGCATTCCCTCCTCATCGTTGCCACTCCCTGTAAAGCGAATTTTCATTTCAGGTATACGTACAACATTTATTTCCGGAATCTTCCTGTATACTTTTAACCGGTCCAAAACCCAGAAGAGACCATAAACATCGCCAATTATTGATCCGCCAGAGACAATTATTATTCGATTATTTTTCAGGACTGTTGTTTTTATTTCATATCCCTGTGGATCCTCCACAACCTTGAGGTTAATTGAATTGTTCTGAACAATTTTTTTTGTCTGCTCATTTCTTTCCGGAGATCCTACTACAATTAAATTCCCCTTGGACTCCTCTGATGCGTCTATAACATTTATATTGATTCCATAAAACTCAGCTGTCTCTTTAAGATCGTTGACTGCGACTTTTATCGCTTCATCTTTTGCCAGTTCTTTGGTAAGCATAATCTGCCACTTTTTACTATCCTGAGCATTTAAGGAAGCAGAGAGAATAAATAGTATTAAGCAAAGACTAAAAAAAGACGCAAAAATTCCATTTTTTTTATTTAACATTTTGTTTTCTCCTAATTAAAATTGTCATGTTCAATTATCCTGATCTTACTATAAACGTCTTTTTGTCATATCCCTCCAACTCGACAGGTAAACCGTTAATCAGGTCTTTCCCCAAAATCACATCATCATCGGATTTTACGTTAACATGTATACGGTATCTTTGATCCCGATTTATGGTGAACCATTCTGGAAACTGATTAATACGGGGATAATCAATGGGCAGATGCAGGAAATCTTGATGCCGAACGCGATCAAACATTATCCTACCTTTCCAGGGTTTTATACTGTTGATAGAAAAATATAGGACATCATCAACCTGAATAGCCCCTATTTTTATGTCCTCCCGCCATGGATCAATCCATAATCCCTGGGTTTTCCATAAAGCAAACATCAGAGAAGTTCTGGCAAAATTTCCATCGCCATGCCAGCCTTCAATGATTCCATCAGGTTTCTGTATAACCCACATCATTTGGGTCTGGCTCTCAATCCATTTGGCTACTGAGGGAATTTGTTCGCGGTTATACAGATTTATAGCTCCCTCAATCGCATCGGCATATCCGTCGGCGCTGTTGCCTTCCCATTGATAGCCCTGATAGTGTACATTCAAATTTGACAACACTTTTAATACGGCCTGGCGGTATTCTTCCTTGCCATCTATTAGATAAAGGGTGTAAAAAGCATTATAATTATATCCCCAGGTATCGCATATTTTATCATCATGCTTACCACTTAGAGGATTAAACCAATTGTACAGCATTCCATGTTCATTTCGCCCCATTTCAAGAATACGATCATATAACTGATGGATTGGCTGACGATATATTTTTGCTTTCTCCGGCGCTTTATAGTAGTTCAGTAAATATATTTCCGACAGACCGGCAACAATCTCACAGCCATGATCCCGTAACCGTATTCTTTTGTCCTGCTCTATGAGAGGGTTTTCTATCAGATAATAATATGCCAGGCGGTTGGCCCAGTCCATATATTTTTGTTCCCCGCTCAACCAATTCATCCGCGACAAAACTTGAAGCATTTCACCATTAATTTCATTACTGGTTGAAGGAATTTTTCCTGACGACGTTTGATATGAAGCATGTTTCCATATATCCTCAACTATTCCGGTCATCCTTTCAGACCATGGCGATGGTCCGAGCCATTCTGTCAGCGGCAGTAAACCATCTTTGACGTATTCTGATCCACCAAAAATCAATCGATCCATATCGATTGTATCGTACTCAAATTTCCTCTTTGTAAAAGAATAAGTATCTGGAAGCCGGTCAACCCTTGATGTTAATGTCGTCTCTGTTATTAACATTTCCAACATTTTTCCATCAAACATTTTTCGGTCGGTCAAGGCAGTGGTCAGAACCATAAAGGGATAATTATCCGCAGCTGAATCCTTTGCATTCCAGATATACCGGTCCTTGGTAAGGTTTCTGGGAATTAATCCGCTTTCCGGATCGGCATATTGCATCCAGCCTTCTACAAAGAGGCGGCATCTTTTAAAAGCCTCATTTGCGCTTTCTGCATTTTTCTGAGTGGATTCCCAATAGACCGGATTGACAGAATCGAATTGATTTTGAGAGCTACAGCCGGCAAGAAAACTTACGATCAGCAATCCAAATAAAACAGCGCGATTCATGATATACCCCGCTTTGGTATTATTCTAAGACATCTAAAAACTTAGATATTTCCCGAAAGACTTTTTCTTTTTCCACATCTAAAGTAATAATATGGTATGATTTTTCTAATTCCAGGATTCTCTTACTTTTTGATGAAACATTATTGTATATATCAATCGAGCTTTTATTGTTTACAACGTGGTCGCGCCTGGTATAAATGATCATTAGTGGTACGTATATATCGCGAAGATCATTTTTTAAATGTCTGGAAAATTTCAGCAGTTCTGATAATGATTTAAGTGGAATTTTATCATATGATATGGTTTGAACATCTGCCTTGAGGTCAGGACCTGTAAATTTTTTTGTATAGGGGAAAAGGAAGTGAATATAGTGACTTAGAAATGAAAATCTGTTTTTAAGATATAGGACAGGCGCCAGGGCAACGACCCCATTAACCTCATAATGGGCGGCCAGATGCAGAGCCAACGAGCCTCCCATGGAAAAACCCAGAACATACACCTTTTTGTATTTTTTACGTAAATCAAAAAGTTCTGATTTGGACTTTTCATACCACTCTGTCCATTTCCGCCTCTTTAGGTCCCTGGGTGATGTTCCATGGCCGGGTATGAGAGGTATTGATACAGTAAATCCTTTCCGGTTTAGAAATTCACCCAACAATTGCATTTCATAAGGTGAATTTGTAAAACCATGCAGCAGCAGGCATGCAGTAGAACCACCTTTCATAAACAGAGGTTCACAACCCGGTATAATTTTTTCTTTAGTATTTTTCATTTTTAAATACTCAATATGCTTAAATCCGATCCCGAATTACATCCTTTTGTAAGCCCCTAAGCATGATCCTTCTTTTTAACAAGTGTTAAAGCCATCATCATGAATAGAATTTATGTGTCCGGATTTGCAGATATCTTTATATAATTTAACAAAAATTAAATGATCTGTCGAAAATTTCTATTACCGGGCTTTCTTAATCATCTATATCGTATACATGCTCTGCCAAACCATCGACAAAGACCTACCCATCTCAAGCCTTCTCGTAACTACTTGTTTATAAATGAATTGCGCCGAATTATCGTGGTAAATATCACAAGTCTTAGAAGAAACACCTTATACGACAGATCCTACCAGTATTTAATCCGCAACCTTCAGCAATAGTTTTCCCGATTAAATTTGGAGCTATTCTATTTTTCCTTTCCTCTCCAACGATGTAATGCCTTTTTAATAAATCCACCATGATCGTTTAGAAGATCCCTGGCCGTATTATAATCTAAATCGGTCAGCGCCATCAGAATAGCTGTTTTTACATGCCCGCCGGATGCGTCAAGATATGCTGTTGCTTCATCATAATTTTTCCCGGTAGCCGTTATAATAATTTTCTTAGATCTTTCCACTAATTTTAAGGAATTCTGTTGCAGATCAATCATCATATTTTCAAATATTTTTCCCTGTTTTATCATTGCCGTCGTCGTCAGCAAATTCAAAACCATTTTTTGTGCACTACCCGCCTTCATTCGTGTAGAACCCATCACAACTTCCGGTCCGGGTACCGGACAAATTGCCACATCTACGTCAATCTGAACATATTCCCGTGGATTACAGATAATAAAAAGCGTTTTTGCTCCGGCTTTTTTTGCCGCCTCAAGCGCTCCCAGAACATAAGGTGTGCGCTGACTGGCGGCTATTCCACAGACAACATCTTTCGAAGAAATATTTTTTTCCATCAAATCGAGCATACCTTGTTCTTTTTTGTCCTCACTTCCTTCCTGTGCTTTATGCAATGCCTCGAAGCCACCGGCAATAATACCCTGAATCATTTCAGGATCTGAACCAAAGGTCGGGGGACATTCGGAAGCATCCAACACACCCAACCGACCTGATGTGCCCGCTCCAACATAGATCAGCCGTCCTTTATTGCGAAAAGCCTCAGCAATGATATCAGCCGCCTGAACGATATAGAGAATTTCTTTTTCTACCGCCTCAGCAACCTTGTGATCTTCTTTATTAATTAAACGCACAATATCTTCAGTATCCATAATATCAATATCATAACTATCAGGATTTCGCCTTTCTGTTACCAGCGATGACAATTCTTTAAACACATTATTTTCCGACATTTATTTCTCCACATCAATCACATATTTATCATTTAAATAATTTACGTAACCCAACCAACAAACGTCCGGTTTATAAACCTTGTAGCGCAGGGGATAATCCCCAACCTCGTTTATCTCTCGTTCGTAATCAAGCCCTTTTATGGTACACAATCGACCCCCATCTACCAACAAAGGCGAGGCCATTTCCAACAAAACCCTCAATCGCGCCACAGCCCTGGCTACAATAATTTGATATCGTTCGCGCCATTCTTTCCAATAATCCTCACAACGCCCACAGACCACAACGGCATCCAGGGCCAACTGTTCACAAACCTCCTGTAAAAATAAAATCTTTTTTTTTGAGGAGTCAAGAAGGGTTACCTGAGCATCCGGACGGATTATTTTGATCAACACCCCGGGGAAACCCGCCCCACTGCCAAGATCCATTATTGCCCCATCAATTCTTTTTGGCAGACAAGTATTTAGATAAAGGGAAGGGACAAAATGTCTCTCTACTAAACGGTGTACATCATTTTTTGAGACAAGATTTTGTTTAGCAGACCACTTTTCCAACAATTCAAGGTAAAGCCGGAACTGCTCGCGCTGTATCTCATCTGGGACAACCCCCACCGAGGGCAAAAAGCGAAATAACCCCTCAAGGTCTTTACGATGTTTCACGTGAAACCTTTCCGCGATGCCTTTCTCGCTCCAGGTAAATCAACAGAACGGAAAGATCGGCGGGCGAAACACCCGAGATGCGCGAAGCCTGCCCAAAACTTTGCGGCTTAATTCGTCCCAACTTTTCCCTGGCTTCAACAGAAAGCGCTTCAATTGAACCATACTCAAAATCCTCTGAAATCCTGCGGTTTTCATGTTGTTCAAACCTTGATAACAAAGCCTGGTTACGCTTAATATATCCCTCATACTTAATATTAAAAGACACCTCTTGGACTGCACCCTCATTAAAACCATTTATTTTAATTTTGCTCAGAATTTCAGCGAGATCTATCTCCGGCCTCTTTATCAGGCGGTTAATTTTTTCTGATTGCTTTAAAGCCGTACTTTTATAGCCAAATGCCTTATTAAACAACCCGGGATTTATGTTCGTATTGGCGACCAATTCGTTCAATTCGTTTATTTGTTGCTCTTTTTTTTCCAGCAAACGCAGTTCATTCTTTTCCAAAAGGCCTAGGGAGCGCCCATATTTCCCAAGCCGTAAATCGGCATTATCCTGGCGAAGCAAGAGGCGAAACTCAGCCCTGGAGGTAAACATGCGGTAAGGCTCCATCGTACTTTTATTGATCAGATCGTCAATCAAAACCCCAATATAAGCCTCGGATCGAGACAGCTGCAATGGTTTCAGATTATTTAACTTCAACCCGGCATTTATTCCAGCAACCAATCCCTGGGCCGCCGCCTCCTCATAGCCAGATGTTCCATTAATTTGGCCAGCAAAATATAAACCTTCAATTCTTTTCGTCTCCAGCGTAAATCGCAACTGGTCGGGTGGAAAAAAATCATACTCAACAGCATAGCCCAAACGCAATATTTCCGCCTTCTCAAGCCCGGGAATTGTGGCAATGGCTTTTTTCTGTACACGCTCCGGCAAACTGGTGGAAAAACCGTTTAGATATATTTCCGGATCTTCATAACCTTCCGGTTCAAGAAATAACTGATGCCGGGTCTTATGCGCAAAACGGTTTATCTTATCCTCAATCGAAGGGCAATATCTTGGCCCAACAGATTTTATCCGGCCCAGAAACATGGGAGATTCATTAAAACCCTCCCTTAAAGCCGCATGGGTGGCCTGATTGGTGTGCGCAATAAAACAAGAAATCTGGCGCCGCTCTATCTTTTCCGTTGCAAAAGAAAATGGAACCGGGGGGTCATCGGGAACCTGCTCCTCGAACACAGTAAAATCTATTGAGTCTTTTAACAACCTCGGAGGCGTTCCCGTTTTTAACCGCCCGGATTGAAAACCCATCGAGACAAGATCTTCCGTGATTCCCCGGGCAGACCTGTCGCCCGCTCTTCCCGACTTTAAGCTTTTTAAACCCATATATATAACACCATTCAAAAAAGTGCCCGCCGTCAGCACAACGGCCCGTGCCATCAAATCCTGGCCCTGCTCTGTTCGCACCCCCTCAACACAGTCCTTCCAGACAATTATACCATTTACGGCATCCTCAATAATTTCCAACCGGTTTAGGCGGTTCAGGCGATCAAGTGCCACCGATATATAGAATGCTCTGTCTGCCTGCGCCCTTGGCGACCAAACCGCCGGACCCTTTGACTTATTAAGCATCTTGAAATGGATACCAGATGCATCTATTATCTTAGCCATTTCCCCGCCTAGCGCATCGATCTCCCTTACTAACTGTCCCTTTGCCAATCCGCCAATAGCCGGATTACAGGACATTAACCCCACCTTGTTCCTGTCCAGAGTCACTAGGGCCACCGAAAGCCCCATGCGGGCTGCAGCAGAAGATGCCTCTATACCAGCATGCCCTCCTCCCACAACAATAACATCAAAATCTTTCATTTGTCCTCATGTTTCACGTGAAACATTTTCAACCAACAAGTCATATTTACAAAAATAGCCGGAAAGACTTGCCTATGAATACACTTCGTTTATAATATACCGGGATAATTCATCTCTCGCAACGCCCTGCCCGCCGGCAGGCAGGGCACAGCGCCATAACTATCTGTTTTTACTGCTTTTATGTTGTTGTTAATTGTGGCGGTTGTTAATTGTCCTGTTGGCTTTGGAGGTATTTTGGTGATGGGTAGGCCCGTGTAATTTAAATTGTTGATATTTATTTTTTAAAGTCGCGGCAGATCAATGTATTTTTAACCATAGAGAATCTACAAAATATTTCTTTTGATCCACATAGTTATGCAAAACTTTAAATCCATGTTTTCTGGCGAGTTCACTTATTTTCTCGGGGTTATATTTTTTGGATAATTCCATAAAAATTGGTTCCCAGGCTGCAAAATGAATATCTTTCTTCAGCTTTTTGATATGGACTATTTGTTCCTGAATGCTGATCAGATAACTTTTTACAGATCCGCTCATTGGATTATATTCTGTGTGATGTTCAAAGTTATCAGGATTAAAATCTGCCCCTAACTCCCTGTTTAAACGTTCCAGATGATTTAGATTAAATTTTTTTGTATAGCCATGGGGATCACTATAGGCTTTGTAAATAATTTCCGGCGATTTTATAAGATCGAAACCAATAAGCAGTTTATCCCCTTTTATAGTAAGATTTTCAATTTTTTGCAGAAAACTTTCCACTTCCTCAGGTGAATAATTACCAATATTTGCACCCAGGAAAAATATAACTTTTCTGTTGGTGGAAGACCTGTTTATTTCCTCCATCATATAAAAATAATCCCCTGTTTTCGCCTGCACTGACAACCCCGGAAGAACTTGTTTCAGGTTTTCCACCAGACTATCGACAGCATGGGCACTAATATCGATGGGTATAAAATTGAATTGCATGTTGTTTTCGACAAGATGCTCTAATATAATTTTGGTCTTAAACCCATCTCCACAGCCGAACTCAATAATGTCTACAACGGCATTGCGTTCAGCGATGGCACAGGCAATTTTATCTTTTTGATCTGAAAATATATTCACTTCACAATCTGTCAGATAATATTCCGGCATTCGCATAATGTCCTGAAAAATCTGACTTCCCCTGTCATCATAAAAATATTTTGGCAACAGATATTTTGGATTTGCGGATAGGCCCCGTAATGTGTCCCTGGCAATGTTTGAGAACAATCTGGATTTCTCCCGGCTTATTCAGATTTTGCCAATCTGATACCATTAAACTGATATCCGACTGACGGATGAAAGAAGTTGCGATATGTTTTTCGGCTGTGGTCTTTGGACGAAACAACCGACCCCCCCCTAAGTACTTTCTGGTTTATCATAAACTTTCCATTATACTCCCCCACAGCACCTTCAGCTTTCCTATAACCTGGATAAGGCAGATAAGCGCTTTCGGTCCATTCCCACCGTTTTCCCCATTGAATTTTATCCGATGCAATTTCCCATTCAAATTCAGTTGGCAATCGTAAATTTTTCCATTGTGCAAATGCGGCTGCTTCATAGAATGTAATATGGGTGAGAATATGGTCTGGTTTTATCTCACGAAGTCCGGCTAAGGTGTATTGGAACCATTTGTCGTTTTCTTTAATCCAATACATGGGGTTTTCTATGTGGTTTTCATCTTTCCAGGCCAGAGCCTCGTCATGCCAGAACTCAAACCGTTCATAACCACCGCCATCAATAAAAGCCATAAATTCTGCGTTGCGCACTAAACAATTTCTAATTTTAAAAGATGGCAAAAACACCTTGTGCACCTGCAGCTCATTATCATAACAAAAGTTATCCCCTTTGTAACCAATTTCATACAAACCTTCTTCTACCGCAATAAAATCATTATCACCAGAATCGCAACCCTCGCAATAAGGCAGATCAGTATATGATGGAAAAAGTGGATTTACACTAAACATATATTTCAGGTCTGTAAAAAATAATTCCTGGTGCTGCTGTTCATGGTTCAGGCCCAATACAATAAGTTCTTCAATTTCTTTTGATAAATGACCCTTTAAAATAAATTCTTCCATGTTTTTGTCAACATATTTTCGATACTTAAATATTTCTTCAACGGTCGGGCGACTTAAATTTCCCCGGTTGTGCCGCAGGACACGCTGCCCCAGAGAATTATAATAACTATTGAATAAATAACCATATTTTGGATGATAGGTTTTATATTCCTTTTTAAACCCGACTAATATAAGTTCTTCAAAAAACCATGAAGTATGGGCCAGATTCCACTTCGGCGGACTGGCAAAAAAAGACGGCTGAGGCACATAATCCTCTGTTTTCAGCGGTTTGACCATTGCCAGAGAGTCATTTCTGACTTTTTGATAATATTCTAATAATTGCATTTACTGCACCTGACAGTTTTATGATATGTACGAGGGCCTTATGAAAAAGGATGAACCGTGTCGGTTTACCTGTATCAACATAGAAGAAAGAATTAAAAAATTATTATTTTCCGATACAAAAGTTGGCAAAGATATGGTTCAATATGTCATCAGAAACAGTTTCACCGGTGATTTCGCCTAAATCATTTAAAGCCTGTCTTAAATCTACAACGGCAAATTCAAACCCGCCATTATTTTTTAGTAATGTTATGGCCTCTTGTATGTGCTTAGCCGTTTTTTCTAAGATTTCTTTTTGCCGCTTGCTGGTAATGATTAACTCGTCAGAATATTTTTCATATCCGGTTGAAACCTGACGAATAATTTCATCAATCAGATTCGGCATGCCTTTTCCGTTTTTTGCAGATATATCAATTACCGGTTTTCCGAGAGATCTTAGATATTCTGAAGACTTTTTGTTGGCGCCTTTGTCCAATTTATTGGCGACTACAATTGTTTGGCTTTCTATAGAATTGACAGTCTCATGTATGAGAAATTTTGAACGGGGTGAAATATCTTTACTGGAGTCTACCACTAATAATATCAAATCTGATCGGGCTATCTGTGACTTTGTTCTCCTGATACCTTCACTCTCAATATGATTTTTTGTTTCCCTTAACCCGGCGGTATCGGCAAGTCTGAAAAGTATATCCCTTATAACAATGGTTTCCTGGATCGTGTCCCTGGTCGTGCCGGGGATATGACTTGTTATTGCCCTGTTTTCACCTAATATTTGATTTAATAACGTCGATTTTCCAGCATTCGTTTCACCGACAATGGTTAACCCAACACCATCATTTAGAAATTTAGCATAATTGTAACTTGAGGCAAACCGTTTCAAGCTTTCCATGACCCTATTCAACCGCAATACCAACTCATCGCTTTGTGTTACACCCAAGTCTTCTTCCGCAAAATCCAGATCAATTTCAAGAAGTCCAATAATACCAACCAATATATCCTTTTGAGCCAGAATCTCTTTTGCAAGTTTGCCGTTGATCTGTTCCAGAGAGTTTTGTATGCCTGCTCTGGATTTGGCCTGAATAATGGCTGAAACAGCTTCCGCTTGTGACAGGTCCATTTTGCTGTTTAGAAATGACCTTAAGGTAAATTCTCCCGGCCCGGCTACACTGGCCCCCTCCTTAATAAGAACCCCCATGATATCATCAACAATCAATGGATTGCCATGACAGGATATTTCTATGTAATTTTCACCCGTGTAAGAATGAGGCGCATGAAACACAGAAATCAGAACCTGATCAACTTCTTTATCACCACTGATGATTTTACCATAATGTATGGTGTTTGCCGAAACTTTTAACAGATCCTTACCTTCAAAAACACGATTCGTGAGTGTAAGAGCTTCCGAACCGCTAACCCGGATTACTGCAATGCTTCCGGATCCCAGGGAAGTGGCTAAAGCAAATATTGTTTTGGAAAAATCAGGTGTTTTGTTCATAAAAAAGCTCCCGTTGGGAGCCCTTAGATCTATTTTAAAAATGCTATGAGAGGTTTTATTTACTTTTCACGGGTTTTCTGTCGGTATCAATGAACTTTTGTTGTATAATGGTCAGAAGATTAAACATCGTATAGTATAGATTTAACCCGGAAGGAAATTGGTTGAATATTAATAACATAAAGACGGGCATCATATAAACCATCGCCTTTTGTTTTGGATCCTGCATTGTCATTTTTGATTGAAATATCATCGTTACGGCCATTAAAATCGGCAAAATATTGAAGGTGTCGCCATACAGGGGCAAGGAAAATGGAAGCGTAAAAATTGTGTCGGCGCTGGAAAGATCATCTATCCAGCCGGGAATAAAAGAGGCCCCTCTCAGTTGTATCGTGGAACGAAAAATAATAAACAACGCACCCAGTAAAGGCAATTGCAAAAGCATGGGTAAACATCCACCCATAGGATTAACGCCGTGTTCTTTATAGAGCTTCATTGTTTCTTTGTTCATCCTCTGTGGATCACTTTTATATTTCTCTTTTAATTCTGCTAAAAGCGGTTGAACCCGGCTCATCTCCTTCATTGATTTATAGCTTTTCTTCGTAAGCGGGTAGACGAGAATTTTTACAAGTACTGAAAAAACAATGATGACGATTCCATAGTTAGGAATAAATAAATGGAAAAATTTTAAAACACGTAAAAGGAGCAGACTAATGGGCCTGAAAGTCGTTTCATACCAGCCATGATTCATAATCAGATCATCTAAACCATTGTTATACTCAGATAAAACTGAATAATCCATTGGGCCCATATAAATTTTGTAGGAATCTTCAATGCTGTTATTACTGACGGCAGTAATTAATGAAGTATTATAGTGCCTCTCGATGATATCACCAACTTTTACCCCTTCACCCCCAAAAATCGCACCTATTGTTTTTGCCTGATCGGGCATGATGGCCATAAGAAAATATTTTGTCCGTGTGGCGATCCATTCAGTCGTTCCGTTTACTGGTACAGGACGTACACGTTCTTCCGAATCAATATCAAAATCCTCAAGTTCCCCGCCCATCTTGGCATAGGATTCACTATAGGTATAATCTTCTGCCACGTTCTTCTCATTTGAGGGCAGACCATTTATCCATCCAATTTCATAATCATCATTTAAAAGCATCTCTTTTGCATTAACTATATCCAGTTTTAAATCTATATGGTAGGTATTACCATAAAAGGTAATGTCCTTTTTAATAACAGTCTCTTCTGCTTTTAGTTCATAATGAATGGTAAATGACTCCTCTGCGCCTAATTGTATTCTGGCAGGAACACTCCCCACAACCTCAAATCGGTAGTCATTTAAATTTATTCTTTCTCCGTTATTCGTAATAAAAGTAAATGCGAGACCATTTTTTAGTGACGGGTCAATAATTCTTGCCGGTGTTTTCATCCAGGTATCATATTCATTTAAATACCAGTATTCAAAGGTGCCGCCTCCCTGGTTGGATATTTTAGTCGTCACGAGTGGCGTTTCAATCTCAGTCACTATCACATCCTGTGCCTCCTCTATTAATTCTGATTTTGATATAGTAGATTCAACAGGTGTGATATCCTCATTTTTGGTTTTAACCGCGGGTAGTAATTGTTCATCCTTTGTAATTGCTTTTTCCTGCACTGATTGTTCCGGAATAGCCATCGGAGGTGTGGTGATTCTTTCTGCCTCCGGTTTATCATAAACCAGATCATAATAGGACGGCAATAGAAGAATGATAACGGTGATGATTCCAATTGCTAAAAGGGATTTTTTATCCATGATTCTTTTCTAATTCCTGTGTTGAAGTTTATTTTTTAACCGGATCAAATCCACCCTCATGCAGAGGATGGCATTTGCTGATACGCACCAGGCTGTACCATAAACCCTTTATTGTGCCATGGTGTTGAATGGCTTGATAACTATATTCTGAACATGTGGGATAAAACCGGCAATGTGGGGGGAATAAAGGTGATATCAATTTTCTGTACAGTTTTATCAACAACAATAATAAAGTTTTCATATCGTATGTAATCGGTTATCAAATTCCTTTGTCAGATCCTGGAAGGTAATTTTTCCTTCATAATTGAACAGAAATAAAATTTTGCCGTATCCGGCAAATAGTTTTAAATTATTACGAAAATAAGATCTGACAATTCGTTTATAATAATTGCGTCGAACAGCATTACCGACACTTTTTTTTATTAAAACGGCAAAACCAATCTGATTTGAAAATGATTCTCTGCTAAGAAAAAATAATCCATAGCGTGTATGGATTTTTTTTGCATTAGCTAATAATTCTTTGATCTCAACGTTTTTTTTAATAGAAACAATATCAGGCAGAGCGGATGAATTCATCACTTACAGTTAGTTTTTTTCTACTCTTTGATCTTCTTCTTGCCAAAACGGCACGTCCACTTTGAGAACTCATTCGTTCACGAAAACCATGTTTATTTTTTCGTTTCCGGTTACTTGGTTGATAGGTTCTTTTCATCTTACTATTTCCTTGCTAATAATTTACACTTATAATAGTCGAAACCTGACATTTTAATACATTGAGGGTCAAGAATCAAGGTATAATCCATAATATTCTTATACGAAAAATCAAACATTGTCAGAAACTGATAAGATTATAGACATCTGTAAACAAATATTCCAACCAAATAAATTCTCAAATTTTAATTTTTATTCGTTCAGGATAAATTCTTTTTTTTTCCTTAAATTTATTAAATCTATCTATTTAAACACTTACTCACATCTACCTGTTAATAACTTGTTAATATCAGGCCTATTTTTGTTTAAAAAATAATATTATATTTTTTTTATCCTGTTTATTAAGTGCTTTAAATAAATATTCACAATATATTTTAATATTAATATAATAAAATTTCTTATATTTAGGGCTTCTTCAGAGTTATTAACATATTCACAGGACTAATATATACAACTATATTATATTTCATATATTTAAGAGAATAAAAAGCCTTGAAATAAATGTAATTTTTAATTATTTTCAGTGCACAATATGCCAGATGGAGGGACCATGAATTTTACCGTTTCCAGGGATAATTTATTTAAAGCACTTCAAAAAGTGATAAATGTAATTCCAAGCAAAACGACTATTGATATTCTTTACAATATTCTTCTTAACACAGAAGACAGTAAACTAAAAATTGTTGCCACTGATCTGGAAATAACACAGATTTCCTGGTGTGATTGCCAGGTGCAGGAAGGTGGTTCAATAGTTATTCCGGGTAAACTCCTGATGGACATATTGCGGGAGATGCCAAATACTGATTTAACCTTTAATATTGATAATAATTTTAAAATAAGTTTGATTTCTCAGTTTGGTCAATACAAAATATCTGGTCAAAACATAAACGACTATCCGAATATTCCATCTTTGGAAACAGAAGATACCATAAAAATAAAAAACGAGTATTTTAAGAGGATGATTGAAAAAACCTTATATGCCTGTTCAACTGATAATTTACGACCGGCACTTACGGGTGTTTTTTGTCAGATATATAATGATCAAATACGCATGGTATCTACCGACGGTCACCGTCTTGTAAAAATTTCAATTTCAGATTTTACATCACCAAATATTCAGAGAGAATTAATTATTCCTACCCGGGCTCTTAATCTGGTCGCGCGAAACATTTCTGATGAAGGTTTTCAGGAAATTATACTGGGAAAAAATCATGTTCTTTTCAAATTTAGTGATACTCTTTTATATTCCAGAATAATAAATGAACCTTATCCTGATTATGAACGGGTAATTCCACAAAATAATACCAAAGAACTGATGGTAAATAGAGATTTACTGATTGCCTCGGTAAAGCGTGTTTCACTCTTCTCTAATCCGATAAGTTATCAGGTAAAATTAAAAATTGCCGATAACAAAATTGATATTTATGCCCAGGATATAGATTTTGGTGGGGAAGCACATGAAAGTTTGGATTGTAAATTTGCCTCATCTGAACTTGAAATAGCTTATAATGCAAATTATTTATTAGATACATTACGACATGTTGGAACGGAAGAAATTCGGGTGTCTCTTGAATCTTCAGACGGACCCGGCCTTGTCTTTCCACAGGATCAGAAAGAGAATGAAGAACTGCTAATGCTTATAATGCCGGTAAGATTAAGCGGATAGTGAATGGTTCTTAGAAATTTGGAGATTGAAAATTTTCGAAATTTTTCACATCTAAAGATTAACTTTGACGATGGAATTAATATAATTTCGGGGATGAATGGACAGGGTAAAACAAGTATTTTAGAATCCATCTATTACCTTGCGCTCACCAAAAGTTTTCGCACCTCTAATGATAACCATGTAGTTTCCTATAATAAAAAGCATTTTAATATTATCAGTACAATCAGTTCGAAAAGTCAGGCGGATAAAAAAATAAGATTGTATTATTCCAGGCAGGAAGGTAAACATATTTTTGTTAATAAAAAGGAGATAGAAAAGTTTTCAGAATATATTGGTGTTATTCCCTGTGTCGTCTTAACTCTTGAAGATATGAAACTGACCATGGGCGGTCCACAGGAGAGACGACGATTTTTAGATATTTTAATATCCCAGATCAGTCCTGTTTATTTAGAAGATTTAAAAATATATAAACGTTCTGTTCAGCAACGCAATGCTCTTTTATCCAGAGATGATAAAAATATGGTTGCAAATCAAATTTCCATATGGAATAAACAACTGATTGAGCATGGTTCAAGAATAATTTTCCATCGTCTTAATTTCAATGAATTTTTAAATACACATCTGTCAAAGTATTATAATAATATATCCGGATCCGATGATCAGATTCATGTTACATATAAATCTACAGTTAGTGATGAAATTGCAGAAAAAGATGTAAATCAAATCAAACGGGCATTTGAGAAAAAACTTGAAATTGTTTTTGATTATGAATTTGAAAGAAGAATTTCTATTGTCGGACCACATCGTGATGATCTAAGTTTTACTAATGATAGTAAAATTTTCAAAAATTTTTGTTCGCAGGGAGAAAATAAAACTTTAGTTATAGCTTTAAAATTTTTGGAATGGGAGTATATTTCGCGAGAGCGTAAAATTAAGCCTGTATTGCTTCTTGATGATATTTTCGGAGAACTGGATGAATTTAGAATGCATGGTCTTTTGAATTTTCTTGAAAGAATAGGACAGGCCTATATAACAACTACCATGCAAGATAAATTTAATGATCATTTAACAAGCAAAAAATATATTTTTCGAAATAAGGAATTATATGACGCCTAAAAGTACATTTAAAGATTTACCCTCTGTACTACGGGCTGTTTTAAAAAAGTACAATCTATCAGAAACTGTGGCGAAGGAACAATTAACGGGCAACTGGAATAAAATCGTAGGAGATAAACTCTCTGATAAATGTGTTCCGGTAGAACTCATTGATGGAGAACTGACAATCAAAGCTAAAAACAATTTCTGGAAAGAGGAACTTGCACTAAGGCAACAAGATTTGGTAAATTTGCTAGATGGTCGAATTGGATTATCAATTGTAAAAAAAATAAAAATTATTTAAAGGAATTATTAATGGCGGACGCCCTTAAAAACAAAACTGACTATACAGCAGAAAATATACAGATCCTAAAGGGGTTAGAGGCAGTACGAAAAAGACCGGCGATGTATATTGGAGACACAACTTCCCGGGGATTGCATCATCTTGTTTATGAAATTGTAGATAACAGTGTCGACGAGGCATTAGCCGGCTATGCGACAATCATTAAAGTAATCATTGGAAAAGATGAAACAATAACGGTAGAAGATAATGGGCGGGGAATACCTGTTGATATTCATCCGCAGGAAAAAATTCCGGCTGTAGAAGTAATTATGACGATGCTCCATGCCGGGGGAAAGTTTGATAAAAATTCATATAAGGTTTCCGGTGGTTTACATGGTGTTGGAGCCTCGGTTGTAAATGCCCTCTCCGAATGGTGTACGGTAGAAATTTATCGGGATGGCAAAGTTTACTTTCAGAGCTACAAACGGGGCATTGTTGACAAACCTCTGAAAGAAATTGGAAAACGCAAGGCAACAGGTACAAAAATACAGTTTTTTGCCGACGAGCAAATATTTAAAAAAATCACCTACAGTTATGATACTCTTGCTCAAAGATTGCGCGAACTGGCATTTTTAAATAAAAATCTGAGTATTTCTCTCTTAGATGAACGTGAGGACAAACAAGAGACGTTTCACTATAAAGGCGGTTTAATAGCGTTTGTTGATTATCTTGATGCTGCCAGAAGTCCCATTCATCGAAAACCGATATATATTGAAAAAAGTAATGTTGAAATTCCGGTAGAAATTGCACTTCAATATAATTCAACATTTACGGAAAATATTCTTACCTATTGTAATAATGTCAATACAATCGAAGGTGGTACACATTTATCAGGATTTAAAGCTGCGTTAACAAGGACGATGAATAACTATGCTTTAAAAAACAATTTGATCAAACCTAATGATAAAATTAATTTGCAGGGTGAAGATGTTCGGGAAGGTCTTACCGCAATCATCAGTGTAAAAGTACCAGAACCTCAGTTTGAAGGACAGACTAAAACAAAACTAGGTAATTCCGAGCTTCGGGGAATTGTTGAATCCATTGTCAATGAAAAACTGTTTGAATATTTAGATGAAAATCCGGCTACGGGAAAAGTAATCATTGAAAAGTGTAAGAGTGCCGCACGTGGAAGAGAGGCAGCACGAAGAGCAAGAGATTTAACCCGCAGAAAATCAGCATTAGAGAGTGGTTCACTTCCTGGAAAATTAGCTGATTGTTCAATTAATGACCCGGAGCATTGTGAAATTTATCTGGTCGAGGGTGATTCCGCCGGTGGCTCTGCCAAACAGGGGAGGGACAGACGATTTCAGGCAATCTTGCCCTTAAAGGGAAAAATATTAAATGTAGAAAAAGCTCGATTTGATAAAATCTTGTCAAATGATGAGATTAAAACCATTGTTACGGCTCTGGGTACAGGAATTGGCGAGGATGATTTTGATGTTGAAAAATTGCGCTATGGTAAAGTTATCATTATGACTGATGCGGATGTGGATGGGTCACATATTCGAACACTTCTTCTTACATTTTTCTATCGTTATATGAAAGAATTGTTTGATTTTGGCAAAATATATATCGCACAGCCTCCGCTCTATCGCATAAAAAATAAAAGTAATATACAATACGCCTTTGATGAGGACGAAAAAGAACAGATTATAAAAAAATTTAACGGAGCCGGAAATATTGACTTACAACGATACAAAGGTTTGGGTGAAATGAATCCGGATCAGCTATGGTCAACGACAATGGATCCGGAAAAAAGAACGATATTGCAGATTTCTCTGGAAAATGCTGCTGAAGCTGATCATGTCTTCTCAACCTTAATGGGTGGTGATGTGGAGCCACGTCGTGCTTTTATTGAAAAGAATGCAAAATATGTTAAAAATCTTGATATATAGATAAGGAATTTTATGGCTGCCGGTGAAAAAATAATACCTATACTTATAGAAGATGAAATGCGTTCATCCTATCTCGATTATTCAATGTCCGTCATCGTTTCCAGGGCATTACCGGATGTACGTGACGGATTAAAGCCAGTTCATCGCAGAATTTTGTTTGGAATGCGTGGTTTAGGACTTGGTTTCAACCGATCCTATAAAAAAAGTGCCAGGATTGTAGGAGAGGTTCTTGGTAAATATCATCCCCATGGTGATACCGCTGTATATGATACCATGGTACGTATGACGCAGGACTTTTCTTTGCGTTACCCCCTTATTAATGGGCAGGGAAACTTTGGATCAATAGACGGCGACTCTCCGGCGGCGATGCGTTATACAGAAGCACGTATGTCCCGGATAGCCGAAGAAGTTTTAAGAGATATTGACAAAAATACCGTTGATTTTGCGATGAATTTCGATGATACCCTGGAAGAACCAACCCTTCTTCCTGCTGTGATACCAAACCTTTTAATAAATGGCGCCTCTGGTATTGCCGTCGGAATGGCAACAAACATTCCCCCCCATAATATAACAGAGGTCATTGAATGCATTTTAGCCATAATCGAAAATCCTGAAATCGAAGGAGAAGAATTACTTAAATATATCAAAGGACCGGACTTTCCTACTTCTGGTATCATTCTGGGATACCAGGGTATCAAGGATGCATACCTGACCGGACGCGGAAAAATATTGGTCCGGGCAAGAGCAAATATTGAAGTTAGCAGAAATGACAGAGAAAGAATCATCATTTCTGAGATTCCCTATCAGGTTAACAAAACAAATTTAATCGAGAAGATCGTTGAGTTGGTTCAGAGTAAAAAAGTAGAAGGTATTGCTGATATAAGAGACGAATCTGACAGGGATGGATTGCGGATTGTTATCGAAATCAAAAGAGATGGAAATGCCTTGTCAATCCTGAATACACTTTATAAACACAGTCAGATGCAAACAACATTTGGTGTGATTATGCTGGCTCTTGTAAATGGCGAACCAAAAGTTCTGACCTTAATAGAAGCACTCCGGCATTTTATTGATCACAGGCATGTGGTTGTTGTAAGAAGAACAAAATTTGAACTTGAAGAAGCTGAAAAACGTGCTCACATTCTCGAAGGTTTGAAAATAGCTATCGATAACATTGATGAGATTATTAAGTTAATTAAAAAATCGCCTGATCCGGAAACAGCGAAAAATAATTTAATGAATCATTTTAAGCTGAGCGAAATTCAGGCAAAAGCCATTTTAGATATGCGTCTGCAACGCCTGACCGGCCTGGAAAGAAAAAAGATTGAAGATGAATATAAAGAGATTCTAAAACTGATTGAAAAACTCAAATCCATTCTTGACAATCGCGCCCTCAGGATGAAGATTATTAAAGATGAACTGGAAGAAATAAATAAGACTTATGGCGATGAACGAAGAACAGAAATTGTCGCCAATTATGAAGAGATGACTATTGAGGATATGATTGCTGAAGAAGATATGGTCATCACCATCTCTCATCGCGGAAATATAAAACGCTTTCCGGTAAGTGGTTATAGAAGACAGAACAGAGGCGGACGTGGGTCAACTGGCGCGACGACAAGAGACGAAGACTTTCTTGAACATATGTTTATTGCCAGCACCCACCATTATATTCTCTTTTTCACCGATAAGGGTCGGTGTTACTGGTTGAAGGTACATGAAGTGCCGCAAGCCGGTAAAGCTTCACGTGGAAGACCAATCGTGAACTTAATTGATATTCAGAAAGATGAAAATATCAGAGGCTTTGTTCCGGTTAAAAATTTTGATGATGGTGGTTATATTATATTAGCAACAAAATCTGGTATCATAAAGAAAACCAAGCTAAATGCTTATAGCAGGCCAAGAAAAGGTGGTATTGTTGCTGCGACAGTAAAAGAAAACGATGAATTATTAAGCGCTAGCCTGACGACAGGTGATAATGATGTTATTCTGGTCACGAAAAACGGTTATTCGATTAGATTTAATGAGCGTGAAGTAAGGGATATGGGCCGATCAGCTGCCGGGGTTAAAGGTATTACACTCAGGAGCAATGATGAAGTAATCGGTATGGTTATCGTCAAAAGAGAAGATACATTGCTTACGATATGCGAAAATGGTCTCGGGAAAAGAAGTAATATTAGTGATTACCGTACCCAGAGCAGGAGTGGCAAGGGAATTATTACCATGAAAGTTAATGAGAAAACAGGTCCGCTTGTAGCTGTTCTCGAGGTTGTTGATAATGAAGATATAATAATTATAACAATGAATGGTGTGGTAATCAGACAACATATCGGTAAGATTTCTGTTATAGGAAGAAATACCCAGGGGGTCAGATTACTCAAACTCGATAAAAATGACAGGATTGGCGATGTGGCAAAGATAGTTCTTGGAAATGAAGATAATGGATTGGATGATAGCCAGAGTGAATAAATAGATAGAAGTAAACTACAAATCTTTCTTTTGGAGGGTCAGGATGAAGAAAATATCAGATTCAACCATCAGCCGTCTGTCAAAATACTATCGGACCCTGGGTCGTTTAATTGACCAGAAAGTGAGAACAGTCTCATCAGAGGAGATTGCTGAAATCGATGGTGTAACCTCTGCCCAGGTGCGCAAAGATCTTTCCTTTTTTGGTACGTTTGGAAAACGGGGATTAGGATACAACACGGAGGATTTACAGCACAATATCGGTATGATCCTCGGTCTCCATAAAAAATGGAATGTTGCTCTGGTTGGGGTTGGGAATATTGGCCGGGCATTAGTTGACTACCAGGAATTTAAAAAACAGGGCTTTGAGATCCGACTGATATTGGATAACGATGAAAATAAAATCGGGACAAAAATTGGAGATTTGGAAATTAAGTCTTTTACGGATGCAGCAGAAAATCTGGAAGAAGAAAAAATTCAAATAGCCATAATCGCGGTGCCTGCTAGTGTTGCGCAAGGGGTTGTGAATAGTTTAACAGGATCAGGTGTAAAAGCTATACTGAATTTTGCTCCTCTCAGCCTTAAAGTCCCGGAAAGCGTAATGATAAAGAATGAAAATATGTCAATTGAATTAGAAGCACTGTCCTATTTTTTAACAAATCGCAGAAAATAAAAAAGGCGGAATCCATATAGATTCCGCCTTTTTTATTCAAATCTTTAGAGCTTATTCTTCCTCTAGCTGTTTCGATCTATTAAATGCTTCTTCAGCTTTCTTTTTGTCTCCCTTTTTGGCGTAAAGGAAACTCAGAGTTTGCCAGACAGATGAAGAGTCGGGGAATATTTCAACACCCTGTTCAAGCAAAGTTTGTGCTTCTTCATACTTATTCAATTGTAGTAAAAGTGTTCCCAGAAGATCGTAGATTTCTTTTATTTCCGGGTCGATGGCGTGTGCTTTCCCGAAATAGAAAGCCGATTCCTCCATTAATTCCTTTTTTTTCTCCTCATCAATATCAGGAATCATTGATTGTTTAAACAATAGGAGCCCAAGGTTAAAAGGTATGGCCTTTTCTGTTGGTGATTTTTCAAATGCAGTCTTATAAGCTTCTATTGCAGCGTCTTTCTGTTCGTCAAGATCGAGACTTTCAGCGTAACGAATCAGACAATCTGAGTCATCCGGTGCAGCTTCTAATCCTTTTTTAAACTGGTCTGCAGCCTTTTGGAATTCCTTTTTCCTCTGGTAATAATAGCCAAGATCAGTCCAGGCTATAACTGTATCGGGATTAGCTTTAACGGCCAGTTCAAAATATTCAAGTGTTTTTTCATCATCGCCTATAGATTGAAATGCGAGAGCAATCAAACGATTCGCCATATAATCATTTTGAATTAGTAAGACATTCTGAAAATTCTTAACAACTAATTCCATGGCTTTTTTAGCTTCAGGGCTCTCTTTGTCTTCAATTTTAATCATGGAATTATAGGAAGAAACACCATCATTGTATGCTTTTCCATAATAATTCTTTTTTGATTGTTCTATCTGCTGTTGGTAGGTGTTTTTAAGTGCCAGGGATTTATCGTAAGCTTCAATCATCCCTTTAATGTTACCCTTTCTGCCTTCAATTTCGCCCAGATAATACCAGGCCTCTTCATTATCCGGATATTTTTCAGTCGCCGTTATAACTTCTTCATAAGCATTGTCAAAACGACCGGCATTATAATCAATTACAGCCTGCTCAAGTTCCGGAGGGCGGCAAGCATTTACAACTAAGGACAGTGTAAACAGGAGCAGAGCGAAAACCGCTGTGTATTTTCTCATTTTTTCTCCTAAAAAATTATTGAATGAATTTAGTTATTTTGTCAGAATTTAATTCCTTTATAATTCCTTTTTCAGTTATGATGCCACTTAAGAACGCTGCCGGTGTAATATCGAAAGCAGGGTTATAAACAGTCGCAACATCTAATAAGTTATCACTATAACCGTATATATGCAAAATTTCTTGTGATTTTCTCAGTTCAATTTCTATTTCAACACCACAATCCAATGAAAGATCAAAAGTTGAACTTGGGGCAACGGCATAGCAGGGAATTTTATGAAAACGGGCTAGAGCAGCAAGGCTGTAAGATCCAATTTTATTGGCCACATCACCATTTCGGGCAATCCTGTCCGCCCCAAAAAGTACAAGATCTACCTTCCCGTCATTCATCAAAGAGCCAGCTGTACTATCCGTAATAAGGGTGCAGGGTACCTGATTTTGCATCAGTTCCCAAAAAGTTAAGCGGGCACCCTGCCCCAGAGGGCGGGTTTCATCCACATAGACATGAAGATCGAAATTTTCCTTTTTTGCGGCATATATAATACCTAAGGCGGTACCCCATCCCCCTGTTGCCAGACTACCGGTATTACAGTGGGTCAATATATTTACAGGGTTGGGAACAACCTCCAGGCCATGATAAGCCATTTGATAACAGGCCTCTTCATCCTCCGCATGAATTGCCGATGCTTCAGATTTCATTAATCCTATGATCTCACTTATGGGTTTATTATCTGAGGTTGTATATAAGGAACGCATTCGGTTTACAGCCCAACTTAGATTGACCGCAGTTGGTCTGGAATCGATAAGTTTCCGGCATGCATCATCCATTACTAGTTTGAAGCGATCAAAACTTTCATCTGCATGAGATTTTGCAATAATATACAGGCCATATGCTGCACAAATTCCTATTGCAGGCGCCCCGCGAACCTTTAAATTCTTTATAGCTTCAACACAATCCCGAATTGAATGAATAGAAATATAATTGAGTTGCTGTGGAAGAAGTGTCTGATCAATTATTTTCAGCTCATCTTTTTCAAATTTAATTGCAGGTGTTTGCATATTTTTATCCTGATAATTATAAAACTAAACACATGTGATTTAAATAGCAAGAAAATTGAAATTTATAGAGCTGTTTTGAATGAGAAAG